>Ga0302271_10001637_pt1 | contig 21327 bp, 15 predicted proteins | sample III_Bog_N1_1_FD_198767 | JGI IMG/M metagenome (GOLD analysis project Ga0302271, IMG submission 198767) | Peat permafrost microbial communities from Stordalen Mire near Abisko, Sweden - III_Bog_N1_1 | ecosystem: Environmental > Terrestrial > Soil > Wetlands > Peat | place: Sweden: Abisko... | reverse complement strand
TAAGGTTGAGAAGATACTTGAGTCAAATATTTTATTTTTAATAATTTAATCGATGAGTATTGTATTGAGAAACTGTTTAATAATGTGTCTTAGATATTTTCGAAAAAAAAGCAATTCAAGATATTTGGAAGAAGATTATTTCTTTTACTTGAAGAATAATTAATATTTACTGTATTAAGAACTTTTTCTGAAAAATATCTTTTTTAGCTAGACAACTTGAAATAAGAAAAAAACAATCTTTTTAATTAAGTCATCTACTAAACTCGATGCTATTGATTTTCAAAGTTAAAAATGAAGGAAAAATATTTCTTTCTTCAAAGATTTTTAAAAGGAGAAAGATCAAGAAAAAAAAAACTTTTCAAAAATCCTAGAGAAAGAGAGAGGTGGGGATGAGGTTATTGAGAGGTGAATAGAGGAAATAAAATTGATGATGAGCAGTTTAAAAACTTTTTCCTTGTAAAAACAAAGAAGAAACTAAATTCCCAAAAATAATTAGATTCAAAAAAGGAAAAATGAAAAGATCAGCTCCAAGTAATACTGTATTTATAGGCAAGCTATCTTCTCGAGTTAGAGAAGACGATTTGCATGACGAATTCCGTAGATACGGAAGGATCAGAGACGTAGATTTTAGGCGACATAGAGGCTTTGCATTTATTGAATACAACAGTTCTTCGGATGCTAGAGCAGCTGTATAAGATATGGATGGTCAGCGATTTGAAGACAGCCGAATTGTAGTTCAGTTCAAAGGTAAATTGATAATAAAATGAAGAATTTGTACAGATGAAAACGCAATTATTTTGAAATGATTGATTGATTTTATATTTTTAAGAGGGAAAAGGAGATAAAGATAGAAGACCACCTCCGAATGTAGATATCTGCTATAATTGTGGAAAAAAGGGACATTGGTAATAATTCTTAAGTTAAATTGAAAAAGAGAATAAGATACGCAAGGCTTTGCTCATTTTAAAGTTAGCATTTTCAACAAAAAAACTCAGATTTGAAGAAAGGAACATTTTAAGAGCTTTTTGAGTGGTTTCATCAAACCCAGATGATTTTTCAGTGCACAAAAACAATTTTTTGAAAATTGGGAAAAAAGAAAATGGCAGCTTTTAAATGAAGTGTCAAACTATTAAAGTTGGTGATATTAAAAGATGGTGGAGATGAAGAAAGAGATAGAAGAATGATCAGATGAGAGGGTGTGCTGCCTGCTGTTTTAGCAGTTACAGTGTAAATAAATTCGCCATTTGAAAGTTCCCTATTGAAATCATATGATGAACCCCAAAGGAAAGCTAACAATATTCTTAGCTTCATCATTTGCTATTTTTCTTCTTCTTGCGATTGGTGGGTGATTGTGCTAAAATGAATTAGACACATTTTAAAGATTGAGCCATTTTTAGAAGCCACACATTTAGAAGGCTGATTTTTTGTTATTTTTCACAGCAATTCAAAAAACTTTTCTCATACCTAAAAATAACTCTCTATCCTTAATTCCAACTCAAAACTAATTTGTTTTTTGTCTTTAATTGATCACTCTTTAGGGCAAATGAGTGCAAAGAAGGTAAATCAAAAATCTAATCTAATCTTCTTGTATTTATAAATGATCTTTTTAGCTCCTCTAGGATCCAGAAATAATTGTTACAGATGTGGCAAACCAGGTCACATCAAGAAAAATTGTTCTTTAAGTAGGACACCTTCAAAAAAACGTGATTCACCCAAACGAAGCAAGAAATCGTAATAATTAAAACATGCCATTTATGTTTTTTTTATTAATGCAAAAATAAATAATTCATTGATAAAAAATAGAAGCAGAAGAAGAGATAGTAGAAGCAAGAACAGAAGTGAAAGCAAAGACAGAAATCGCTCAAGAGACAGAAAAAGAAGAAGATCAGTCTCAAAAAGCTCATCAAGCTCATCTAGATCAAGAAACAGATCTTCTAAGCGAAGTGACTCTAGTTCTAGATCATCTTCCCGTTCAAAGTCAGATTTTCATATAATTTCAAATTAATTTATCAAGAAAAATGTTTTGATTTGATTAGATACTCAAGAAAACATAAAAAAAACAAAAGCCGATCAAGATCGTCAAATAAAAAGACTAATAATAGCCCTTAAAGAAAGAATGTAGCTGTTCCAATCTTTGTCCATATAGCACAAGATTCGTAAATTCCACTGCCTATTCCGATTCCAGAATGAGCAAACAAAAATAGTTGAGCTTTCTAAAATTAAAATTAAGGCTAAAAGAGACTAGTTCATATTATTTTGTGAATTGTTCCTATTGTTTTAGTGTTTTGTTCAACTCTGTAAATTTCATTTTTTCAATTGGTTATTAATAAAAATTGATGTTATTTATTTCAAGGCAAATCTTATGAAAAAAAGAAAAAAATTGTTACAGATAATCTAGTAAAAGAAGATATTTTATTTTAAAGTGAATATAACAAACAAAATGCTAAAAAGAATCAAGGTGAAGGTAAAAAATCAGAAATAATCATAGAAAAGAAGCAATGAATAAAGACTGAAAAGACAATTAATTAAAATGAAGAATCTGATGTGTAAAATTTTATTCAATTCAAAACTAAAGGCCCTTTTGCTTGAAGGAGTTGAAGAATCTAACTAAGAAGATAAAGAAGTAGATAGCCATCGAGAACAAGAGTAAGATTCTCTCGAATGATACAAGAACGCATTCAAATATTTTTTTCTTTTTAATTAGTTCAATTCTTTTTCTAATTATTTATTAAACTTGTAGATTTACATAAAAAGTTAATTTATTACGTTGAAAGTGAATATTATTCTCAGAAGCGTTCTGATGAGAAATTTACATCACAGAAGAGAGAAGAAGTAGACGTAGTTTTCTAAGATAACCCTGATGGAGACAAACATGAATTAATTTTAAAAAAAGGAATAAAAATATGATAAGACAAGTTGAAGAGAGGGAAAGAGAAATAGAACAAGAGAGAGAGAGAGAAAGAGCAAATAGCCAAACAAAGTTAAAAGGAATTAAAGAATCTGATAAACGATTTTTCAAGCAAGTTTTTCATCTCGCTCGATCTGATGAAAAGTAGTGGTTTTCCACACGCAGGTTTTGATAGAGATAGCGCATTCATGCCTTTCAACAAGAGTAAACCCCCGCTGAACGATAATTCAACCAAAATAGGAGAAAGAGGACATAATGTAAAGAATTGACACTTTGTGTTCATAAGAAATTGTTTGCGATAGTCGATATTTTACAACAATATTATTTGTAGATTCTCAAGAAATGCACAGTTTCACTAATTGACACACTCAAAAAATGCAGCAAGAGCTTTGTGTTCGATGAATCTCTCTTGCCAAGGCGCTGCCTTACGTTTCCTAGTGAAGGTAATTCAATGAATATTTGAGAAAAAATATTAAATTTACTTTGAATCTTTAGGTGTGCAAAATGGAAATTTTGATAATGAACAATCCGATTATATTTTGAGAGTGAGAGATCTCATCTGCAATTAGCAAAAGAATATGTAAAATATTCATAAAGATTATTGAAGTTAACAGTGACAATTAATTGGGATTTACTTTGATTTTATCAGAGAATATGTGATTGAAGATATTCTAGGAAAAGGGACTTTTGGATAAGTTGCAAGGTGTAGAATTAGGGATACGAAAGAGCAGTTTGCTGTTAAAGTGATTAAAAATAAACTAGCTTACTTTCAATAAGCTAAAACAGAGATTTTATTGCTAAGAGTATTGAATAAGTAAGAGAATGAGAAACAAGAAGGAACGATTAAGAGAATCGTTAAATTAGTTGATTTCTTTGTATTTCGGAATCACTTCTGTTTAGTTTTCGAAATGCTAGAGGTTTCTCTTTATGAATATATCAAAAACACGTAGTTTTCTGGCTTTTCATTTGAACTTATTGCTTAATGGACAAAATCGATCCTAGAAGGACTGGTTGTTGCAGAATCTCGGAAGATAATTCATTGTGATCTTAAGCCGGAAAACATCATGCTAGCCAAGTAAGTTAGGGACTAAACATTCCCCATTTATTGTTTTTTTTTCTTATTTGCTTTTAAACCAAGTAATGAACTCAAGATCATTGATTTTGGGTCTGCATGTCATAAGGACAACTGTATTTACACTTACATCTAAAGTCGATTCTACAGAGCACCTGAAGTTATCTTAGGGATAAAATACACTCTAGCTATTGACATATGGTCTCTTGGTTGTATTCTCATCGAGCTTTTCTTTGGATTACCAATATTTCCAGGCAATTCAGAATATGATCAAATGAAGAGAATAATTGATATTCTTGGGTAAAGCTATTTAAAGTTTAAAGAGTTTAAATTTGAGATGGTAAATATGATACTATTTGAATAAAAAAGATAACCTTCTAATGATGTGATTGAGCAAGGCAAATTTAAGAATAAATACTTTTCGGAAGAAAATGGGAAATATCGTTTCAAGACAAAAGAAGAGTTTGAATTAGCGGAGAATGTCTCTCTCAAAGAAAGTAAGCACTACTTTGTGGTGTCGAACCTCTCTGATTTGAGAAATTATATGCAGAAATCAGCTCTCAGATAGCAGGAATGTAAAGAATATTTCACAATATTGTTTTTGTTTCTTACATATTTTGTAAATGCAGCTGAAGAGCAGAATAATAGATAATTTGATCTATTTCTAAACTTGGCTGAATAACTCTTGGAACTTGATCCCAAAAAAAGAATTCTAGCAAGCACTGCTATTCATCATCCCTTTTTGAACGAACAGAAACAACCACAAGATAATGCTCCAATTCAAAAATGTAAGTTTGTCTTTCCTTATTTTAAACTAATCAATGTAATGATTAGCATCGAAAAAGGAGAGCCCAAGAGAAGATCATAAAGAAAGCTCAAAGCAAATACCAAAAAAGGAGAGTGAAGAATAAAATGAAGAATGCAAGAGTGTTTCTTTTCCAACATGTAAAATTGGAGGATAAGTCGAAATTGGCATTTCACCAATGAGATTGACATAAATGAGTTGTAATGATCAAAAAAGTGTAAGGTTTTGAATATTTTCTGACTAGTCAAAAGACTATCCCTCTCGCAAACCAGGCTCTCAGTCTTGTCTATCAAACAGCAGCTTCAGTACCAATAAGAACTTCCGCAGTAAGTTCCATATGGCCATTCAATTGACTCGATCAATTAAATATTTTCTTAGTAAATCGTAATGTATACTGAAAATAAAGAAGATAAAAAGAAATGTTAAAATTATCTTGGGAATAAAGAATTAATAAGAACACTCTAATTTCTGCTTTCACAATTTTTCTTTATTTCTACTTTTCTCAAAGCTATCAGATTCTTTGAAAAATTGAAGGAAAAACTACCAATTTACCATGCTTTTGTATCACTAGTAGCTCAATCTTCAGCTTGCTTTTAGTAACGACGAACAGCTTATCTAAAATGATGAAAAGTGGCTTACAAGTAAATGTAAAAAAAATATTCTAAAAAGCATTAAGTAATCTAATCCTTTCTCCACCTGAGCTGATCCCAAAATATGAAGCACAAAATAGCATCCTTGCAAGAATTAAGTTAATATGAATTCCACCATCGAAACCTGAACAAAAATGTAATAAGGAAACAATTATCTTAATATGATTAAAGCATCTTTCTGAAAACATTCTTCAAATTCAAGCCAATCTATGATCTTCTCCTTCAAAATGTCATCCACATTGCTTGTTTAATTAATATCGTCTGTTGTATGTTGTCTGTGAGTTTATCAATTTGTAAACTTCAATAAAACAGTTGCAACAGCTTTATTTTTAAAAAGAATATTCCTTTCTTTTCTAAATATCAATTATTGCTCTCATATTCTTTTAAGTACATGCATTTCAATTCATAAAAGACAAACAGAAATTCTTACAATCGAATTCAATTGCTTTGAACAAAATCTAAATTGAAATTGATTATTTAAACTGCAATTATTTACAGCGGGTAATAAAGCAGGACTCTAAAAAACTAAAACTAAATGAGTGATAACCTTAACACTGAAGCTGGAAATAGCAACCATTCTCATCACAGTTCTACACACACTAACCAAGAACTGAAGAATATTTTCAATCTATTTAACCCTAACGCAGATGGAGAAATAGAGATCAAACAGATAAACAATCACATTTAATAACTTGATAGCCTTAAGATATCTTAGAAATACCCTGCACCAACTCTTGCAGGTGCTTAAGCGGTATCAAATGAAAGCGATCCCAATGAAAAGAAAGGAGTATCTTAGAATAAAACTATTTCAACAAATAAACCTGTTGAAGCATAAAAATAGGTAATTATGCTTGTATTTTAATATTATTAAGAGTAATTATCTTTTCATTTTGAAAGAATTTAATTTTCTTGGATTTTCTATTTAAAAATATTATTATTAAATGAGGATTTGTTTGATACATTTACTATTTTATTTCAATTTAATTGTTTTCTTCTCTTTTTTGTTGAACTTATTTACTTTGAATAAGCCAATAAAGCAATAAAATGGACAGGATAATAAGGACTACATTGAAATAATGGAACTACGATACTTTCCAAACAGCAAGACGACTCTAAATTTCAATGAATTCTGCAATTATTTTGGGGAATGTGTCGCGAATAAATAGATCTAAGACGAACTCCTCTAGAATTGCTTTAACTAATTTGATTTCTCAGAGTAAAAGTGTTGTTTGTTTATTTATTGTTCTCTTCTTCAACAATAATGTGTTTTTGACTTGTAAAACTTAGAGATGCATTCATAAATTCCAAGAAAATAAAGCAAATCTTCGAGATATTTAATGACAAAACTTCAGAAGAGGAAATTCAAAGTAACTTAAAAAAGCTTATTGACACATATAATTAACCTTCCTTGTCTATCATTTTTTTATTTTAAAAAGAGCAAGCATAGATTTTTAAGATTTAATAAAAGAATTCTTGGTTATTTCTTTTATGAAAGTATGTGTGTGTGCGAGTGTTATTTCTTTTATTAATAAAAAATAATTACATGAGAAAGTTCGGTTCTTTCTTTTTTTCTTTTTCTGTATTTTTAGTCTTTTAACCATTATTTCGTTCTAGCTATCTTAACAAATGTTGTTTTTTATTTGCAAGATGTACTAAAGTTCTGTGGCGTGTCTAATGATAAAATGAGCTACGATGAGTTCAAACAGTTCTTTGAAAAAAATTTATGATCTCTTAATTGTAAACAAAAAATGGAAAAAAAACAATAAAACTTATCTCTTCAATAATTTTTCTTTTACTTTCTTGTATGTGTGTGTGTTAATGATATTTTTAAGAAATGTATGGAATTTCACATGTAACTAATATGTATTGTTTATATCATCTTGCAAGACTCTTGTTTCAAGCAATTGGATAGTAAGGAACATTGGCAAGACCGCATGTGTTACCATTTTTAAGTTAAATGTAACCATTTTCACCCCATTTAGGACCCCAAGAGTTCTTGACAAGCCATGCACCATTTTAGAAACCAACAAGAAGAACAGCGTGGTTGTGAGTATTGTTGTTGCATTCAGAGAAGACACCACCAGTGTAGTAACTCCAGTAAGTAGCATCAACGGAGATAGCAATTGGTTGCTTTTTAAGAGCCTCTGCTAGTTGAGCAGTGGAGGCCTTAACTTGTTTGTAGCCAGAGATTGAGTATGTTGGGGAAAGTTGAGTTTCTGCGACGTTGCATGTGCCATCAGTAGCAGTGTAAGGATAGTTGCTTTCAGTTGTGATAGGGTTGGACTAGATGTATCTGAAGGCTTGATCCTTATTACCACCACCGCAGCCATCGTTACCATAAGCAGCAGTTGCGCAATCAACGAGTTATTGCTCAGAGAGATCAACAGTTTAAGCAGCTTCGTTAGCAATAATCAAAGCGGACTCAACTGCACCAGTTGCTGAAAAAGTCCAGCAAGAACCACAAGAGCCTTAGTTTTTAACAGCAGTGACTTTATTTGCAGTCACCCAGTTAATGTTGATGGAGGGATCAACATCAATATCTTTGGCAACTGGTTCAGCTTCATCAGAGACTTCAGTGAGGTATGTACTAGCGAATTCTTGAGGGGTTAAGTCAAAGAACTTGGTAATACCCATAGTGCCAGTCTTATCAGTCTTGACAAACTCAAGGTTACTAGCAAAAACAGTCATTCTGTAGCTATCAACAGCAGGGTCAGCGAATTTAACGGAGTAGGTCTTCTTCCATTGAGCCCAGAGTTAAGCGACGTTGTCATCTTGAACATCTTCAGTCTTAGAATTAGCCAAGAAGAGAGCAGACCCAACAAGGGCGACTCCTAAAAGAGTGAGTAATAGGATACTTTTATTCATTTGAGAATCTATCTTTTTTTATTTATTTTTCTTTTATTAATTTATATTTTTTTGTTTGTTGCGCCTGTGTCTTGCAGCTTAAATACAGCTCTGATAAAGAGTTTATTAATTAATTTCGCTGAGTAGTAGAAGAAAGAGCAGATGAAATAATAGAAATGAACAATTAAAGATAAATTTAGGTCCAAAACAAATGGATTTTCAGTAGATATGCCGGATATTAGCTTTCATAAATCTGAGAGTAAAATAATTAAGACTCCCAAACGTAAAAGTCAATTAAAAACAAATTCTTTATTTCATTTAACTACATAGTAAAACGAATAAGCATTCATGTCCGATTTCAAAAAGGATTTTCATAAAAAATCTAAGAAAGATTTCAAGAAAAAACCACTCAATAGACATTAGCTGAACGTTCAGGAAATTCAAAAGAAAAAGAAATAACTTCTCCAGCGAGTTAGGTATCATGATGTTGATAGACTTAAGGAAAGAGTCAAAAAGGAATCACCCCCTCCAGGAGTATGAATATTTGTTAAGAAATATGTGGAGTAACATGTTCATTTTGTTAGGATTACTTGTACGATTATAAACTTGAGAAAGCCGAAGAAGAAAGGAGTAAATTGCAACCAGATGAATTTCGTAAAAAGTTTAAGATCAACTTTGAAGATTTGCCTATTTCGAATAACACAATAGTTGGTATGTCACATTATTTTTTGTTTTTATTTGCTTTTAATAAGCCTATTTCTGTTTAGGGCTGTAGAAGCGTAAATTCATAAAAATGACTGAAATCTAGCGTTGCTCTATTCCACATATTCTCGCTGGACGAGATGTATTAGCAGCTTCAAAGACAGGCAGTGGGAAAACCTTATCATATTTGATTCCTCTTGTCGAGAGGTTGTATTAAGAAAAATGGAATCCGCTAGATGGACTTGGAGCTATTGTGATACTGCCAACAAGAGAGTTAGTAACAAATTGGAAAAGAAAAAACACAATTACAACAAAAAGAATCTAAATAATTATAATTTTTTCATTAGGCAACGCAAGTGTTCGAAGTGTTTAACTCTTTCACAGCAAATCACGATCTATCTGTAGGTCTTGTGATAGGAGGAAAGGATCTAAAATTTGAAAAGGATAATATGAAAGCGATGAATGTTTTGATATGCACTCCAGGAAGGTTACTTTAGCACATGAATGAGACACCTGATTTCGATTGCTCTAATCTTAAAATACTCGTTCTTGATGAAGCTGATTTAATATTGGAGCTAGGATTCGCAGAAACTCTGAATGCTATTTTATATAATCTGCCACAGAAAAAATAAACAATTTTATTCTCAGCTACTTTGAGTAAAAATATTCATGAATTAAGTAAGCTGTAACTGAACAATCCAGAATTTATCTTCCTTCATGAAGTACGTACTGCAGACTAATAGCAACAATCACTTTCGATCAAAGTAACTATCCAGTTTGGTTGAAAATTAAACTCGAAATGCTAGAGATTTTAAAAAAATATTATATTTTATTTATATCAACAGGATATTTACGAAACCCCAGTGAAATTGACGTAATACTACATGGAAGTGAAAGCAGATGAAAAGCTGAACATGTTGTTCTCATTCTTACGTTCGCATAAAAAGAATAAAGTACTTGTTTTCTTGAGTACTTGCAAGCAGGTCCGTTTTGTCTATGAAAGCTTCAGGAGACTGCGACTAGGACCTCCTCTTTTTGAACTTCAAGGAAGATAAAAATAATCAAAAAGAATGGCAATTTTCTTCACTTTTGCTGAAAAAAAATTCGGAGTTCTCTTCACAACTAATCTTGCTGCTCGAGGATTAGATTTCCCTTCTGTGGAGTGGATTGTACAGGTAGATTGCCCTGATGATGATGTGACATATTTACATAGAATTGGAAGAACAGCTAGACATAAATCTGAAGGAAATGCTATGCTTATGCTTCTACCTTCTGAGATGAAAATGCTTGAAAGGCTTAAAGAACGTAGATTGGCTTTAATTAAGCTAAAAGCTAACCCAGAGCATTAATTATCAATAACGAACACACTTTAGAGTTATTTAGTTGAAAGTGTTGATCTGAAATATCTTGCGCAGAGAGCATTTATCTCTTATTTGAGAAGTGTATTCTTCGCTAAGGATAAGGAAATATTTGATGCTTCGAAAATAGATGCTGATGGTCTTGCGGAGAGTTATGGGTTGATTTAAACTCCAGTGATAAACTTCAAAGGAAAGAAAGGAGCTGAAGAAAGCTCGGAGGATGAAGATGGATCAGATCAAGGAGAGGAAAGTGAAGAAAAGGAAGAGGATGAAGTTGTTAAAAGGAAGCAAGACAAATTAGAGAGGTTAAAGGAAAAAATAAGAAAGTTAAAAGAAGAAAAAGCAAGGAAAAGAAGAGGAGAAAGTGGAATTGAAGAATTAGAAGTAGAAGAAGAAATTGAAACTGAAAAAAATGAAAAATAATCTAAAAAAGATGATAAAAAAGAAAAAAATAAGCAAAAACTATCCAAGGAAGAAAAGGAAGTAGAAGCAGCTAAGAATGAAGAAAGTGATGATGAAGAGCAATAACCCAATGAAACTGATAAAAAGAAGTAAATCAGCAACGTTAAACACGAAAAGTTAATGAAAAGAAAAAATTAAGATGTGCTTAGTGAAAACTACAAGAAACTAAGGGCAGAGAGAGATGATGATAATATCGATGATTTCCTTGTCAAAAAACAAAAAAATACTAAGGAAGATGACGAATCTGAAGATTTATCTAAATTTACGACTCTGAAAGTTAGCAAGAATCAGCTTAAAAAGATCAAAGATGGTGGTTACTTTGATGGCAAGAATATCACTTATTTCACTGATGAAGGTAATTTTAGTTTTCTACAATAAAATTAATGCATTTTTAATAATCATTTATTTAACATTCTAGGGAAACCATTGACAAGTGAACAGGTGAGACTAGAAAAATACAAAGATAACGAGAAAAAGTATGAAAACGATACAGAAGATCTACCAAGAAAGTTTGCATTGAAACTAATAACCAATAAAGAAGCTGATATTGAAAACGAAAGACTTAGAAGAAAAGAAAAGAGAGATAAAAAGAAAATGAAGGAGTTTGAAAAGACAGCAGTAATTAATTAAAGAAATGAGATGATGTTAGGGAATCCTGAGGAAGAGGATGATAACGATGATGATGAAGATCAGGAAGATGAATAGGAAATAGAAGAAGAGAAAGTTGAATCATTTGAAGAAGAAAAACAAATGAAAGTTAAAAAAAATAAAAAACATTCAAAATGAAAAGAAAAAAAAAAGAAAAGGTTTTTAAGAATATTGTAAAAATGTCAATGAAACAACTTATTCTTTTTAAGATATCCCAATCATATTGCTCATATGGTGAGTTATAATGTAGAAGTTAATTTTATTTTTAAGAAGTAACTAAAATCATAGAACATTTCATAAATCAAAATCGTTTCTGGATTTAAATTTGTTTTTATTTTTTGTCTGAATAGATCTTGAACTTATTTTTTCAAAATTTTATTGTTCATCTCATGCCATTCTGATTTAGTAATCTCCATTTTATGTGATATATCTGACCCAAGGTAGAGCAGTGTATCCACTTTTTTCTTAGATTTTAAGATATCTCACTTAGAATCCACTAACTGTGTAATAAGGAATTTCAAAGTTGATGGAAATTGGTTGACGCTGGAACTTCTCTCTATTCGGAGAAACTACTGTAGGCAGATGGAACGTTGCTGTCATAAGATATTCCCTTTACCCTGGGAATTACTTGAATGTCCATCCGATAGCTTCTTTATCAGGGACATACTTGACTGTTCCGTATGCAGCTTTGAATTATGGTGTATCTGCATCATCAGGGACAGGGATATACACCTCAACATTATTTGCTGTTGATCTTTGCTTAAAATTGCTCTTGACCTTAACAGTGAATTCAATTTTATTTGAATTAGCTTTGCGCTCTGTCTAGACATCCACTGAGAATAATGGTTTCACTCGAATATCTAGTCTGTACGATGCTAATTCAAATTCACCATCAGGAGGGATAAATGAAATAATCCTATCATTCTCGAACTTTGTGAGTCTCACACACTAGTGGAATTTCATGTCATCGAAATCGATTGCTTTGTTTTTAGAAGTTCGACCTTAAGCGTCATAGAATGCCTTATCGTTGATGCCTTTGAAAATAAATGAAAAAAAGTATAAATAAAAAAACTCCTAATATTTTCTTCTTTTTTGTATTACCTAGCTTAAGCTCAGGCATACCAGAGAGGAAACATCTAACTCTAATAAACCCAGCTATCTCTGACTTGATTACATTGCCTTGCTTAGAAACGAGCATGTTAAGCTTCTCAATTGCATCAAGGAAGACTTCATTCTTTTTATAGAAAATTCCCTCAGGTCTCCAAGTGACAGCTCCAGTGATTGCTCCAAGATTCTCTATCGGCTAAGGACTACTTTTCTTTTACTTTTTCTGCTCTTTCGTGAGTTAATGTGATTCTGTTTTGATGAATCCTTGCAAGATTTTGTTATCGGTCGTTTAAGGATACCCATTATCCATCATTTCGTCGAGTAGCTCATAGATAATTACAAAATTATCTCTCACAGATTCTTCTTCAAGTTCTTTCACATAATCGACGAGCACTTAAATCAGCTAGTACAAGAACGAGAATACCATCATGCAATTGGTATTTTTTCTCGAAACAGCTAAGAAAATGAGATTGTTGTGATTTAGATAAAAGAACGAATGTCCATATTTATCTCTTAGGATAGGTTTCACTGAAAATTCGTCGTATTCAAGTAGTTTCTTATTGAAAATGTCATGAATACTTATAGGTAGATCACCTTTGTAGCAACGATTTATCAAAACTCTACCTTTATGGTCTAAAATGTATATCGCTGATATACCTGTGCTAATACAACTTGACATGCTTTAAAGAATCTCTTCAAATCTTAAATCTTCAACTGTTTTCTTTTTGTTTTATTTTATTTATCTTCCTCCTTTTCACCCAAATGTTCAAATCGACTTTATTTGTACTATCTTCTCCCCCCCAGTTAATTCCTTGTTCAATTTAAAATAAAATAAATTTGATTTCATCAGTCATTTTCAAACAAAGAACCTTTTTTCACTTATTCTTATGAAAAAAATTTATTTTCATTTGCAATTTCTTCAATATTTTCATGATATTTATCGTTTAAATATTTTTTTGAAGTTTTCCTTTTATAAGACAATTTCTATTGAAATATTGTCTTCACTTAACTTTTAAATTAGCCATTTTAATGTTTAAAAAAAATTCAAGGAAATGAGTTAAAATTAGCACTTTAAAAGCAGTTTAATTACTTACATTTCTTTTTTTTTCCATTTAAAATAATCAAACTAATTAATACAAATTTCAACTTAGTTTTTAGGTTTGTTTGACAAGTAAAATCCAACTGGAATCAAATATAAAAGGAAAATCAATGATAAAGTAATTTGTTAAATTTAAAAAATTGTAAATGGAAAAATGTATTTACAAGATCAATCCTGAATTTAAATTCAGCGTAATTAATTAATTAAAACAATATCGTCAGCTACTTTGAAAGAAAGTCGTCTTAGATGAAAAATACTCCCTTTTGACCTTTTAATTTGATATACTGGCTGATACTTTTTGAACTTCTAAAAGTATGTAAGTTGTTTTTCCACTTTGAAATCTGTTCAGTATTTTCATTTTCTAAAAGATCACAAGATTTTTCTAATCTGAAAGATAGCTTAAGAGGGTACGCTCTTCAAAGATTAATAAAGGATCTTTAGATGTGAGTTTATTTTTGGAGTATTTTTTAGGTAAAAGATAATAGAAATCTAAAGCTATGAATTTTTAACTTGATTTTTAGGATATCTTGAAAAGTTCTTAAAACACTAGTTTTCTAAGATATCAACAGCAAATTAGGCCTGACAAATGAAGGCTGCATCTATTCATTCGTCAGCTTTAGTGGAGTAAGCATTGGAAGGAAACTTCTGTGTGAAAAAAGGATTTTTTTCCTCTTCAAAATGTATTCCATTGAGTTGAACATGATAGTAAAGAGAGATGGAATTCCTAAGTTTTTCCATTTTAGCGAGCATCTATTCTACCAGGGGAGGTTATCTGGATCGTATTTTTTTGAGAAGAATCTTGTGCTACAGCTACACTTCACTGTACTCTTATTGAATCAAAGAATGAACTTGAAAAAATGTCTTGTATTCTTGTTCGATGAGATAAAGTTCTGCGTTGTCTTTAATTAATTTTAGCTTACTAAGTGCCTTCTATATCTCTTCGCTATCTTGAAATAAAGATATGTCTTAGTTTTTTAGGTAGTAGTTCTTCTCAACAGCCTCGAATATTGCTTCTCTTCTATTTTTGATTTTTTCAGACAGACCAAGGTATTCTTTGTATAATGCACTGGTTTGATAGTAGAAATCAGGACTTGTTTTGCTACTCTTGGCATTATGGCATCCCATTTGGCTAAAAATGGTAGAAAAAAAGATAGGAAAAGAGGGATTTTCTATGAAATCTATATTTTTTTTACTGATAATTTGTATTTTTTTACAATATAATTATTAAATAAAGGAAAAGCCACCCAGGAAATTTGAAAGGATTGATTGTTCAGGCTCAAAAGTAAGGCTAAGTTTTCTATCCAATTCCAAACCTCAATTATTTAGATAATTTCCTTAAGTTATAGTTATCTCAAAGCTCATAGTTATTTGGCTAGTGAGTTTCTATTAAGATAGTTTGATCTTTCACTGATGCTACAAGGAAAGCTTTATGAGATATTACTAATAACTCGATTGGACTAAAACTAACTAGTACCAAATTCTAGATTAAAAATTTAGGCGAGAAATAACTTACTCCTTAATTGTGAAAAAGGAATATTTTGTGGTAAATGACGACAAAAATCATGAGCTATTTCAGGTCAGACAATTAAAATATCAAGTCTTCACCTTTTATTGACACACAAATAAAATATTGCCTTAAAAAGTCTCAAAAACACCTAAGATTATTTAAAAAACCTGAATTATTTTTGTATTTTCAAATACTCAAAGAAAGAAATACAAAAATACCACCAAGATTTCTTAAAGAATAGATACAGTTTTCTTGCTAAATTATAAATTTAATGTTGTTAATGATAGAATTGGATGGGTAAATCTTAAAATCTAGGGATGAAAAATAACTGAATTTCTTGAAAATCCAATAATACTGTTTTGTGAAAGTAATTCTTTAAATCGAAGAAGAAGGAAGTTAATTGTAGATAAATATTTCATTCATACCTTTTAAAATGAAATTGAGTGCAGCAAGCGAAAGCCTATTTTCTCCCAAAGTTGATAAATTTCCTAACTTCACTTGAAAATAAATATTTTTTTATTTTTAAAAATATTATTAATCTATAGTAAACCTAAGAAATTGCTTCAAAAAGATTTCAGGTTAAGTCATGAGACACATTTACGCAATTTTGGAATAGAGTCTCTAAATTTTAATCCTGATGTAAAACTCTAATTTTTTGCTATTTTAAGATAATTATGTCAGCTATTTTTAAAAAAACCAGGTCTTTAAACCTATCAATCAACATAATTCAGAAGAGTTTGTATTAATATCAATATTTCTGGTTAGGATTTGGATGTTTTTGCATTATATTAATTATTATTTTTTCTCTCTTTTTAATAAGCACATGCTGCTTGAGATAGAGGCAAACTAATTTTCAAAGTTGACTTCACAATCAAAGCTACTAAGCTAGGAATCTAATTTTCATTCTTAAAGTGAAAACACAAATAATAAAGATGCTGACAATTTTGACAAAATATTCTTTGATTAAACCCTCTCTTACGAGAAGATTACTCAATACTTTCAAAGATTGTCTTGGTAAATAGTAAATTATCTGTGATTAATTTTTGAAAAATTTCAATCCTTAGCTCTCAATAGAAAGATAAACTACTCAGCATTAATAATCTGAGTTATTTACTACAGGTACTCATTCTTACTATTCCAGTTCTTTATCATCTTGATTTTTTCATGGGATCCTCCTCACAGCAGGAAGGAAAGCACACGGTTCAGAATTATCATGGCCCAATAATTGAAGGATATACAAGCCTTGCAATGCTACATAGCCTTCAAGAAATATTTTCTTTTAAATAAAAGTTCATTCTTCGATTTAGACCAAGAAAGTGAAAACAATACAGATAATTAAGTAGTAATTAATCCAACTCCTTAACAATATCCTTATTCATTCTCTGACTAGTCCTCAGAAAAACTGAATTTCTTATTTATTTCAATTTTGAAGTGAATGTGTATTATTATCTTGTGAATCGTTTATTCCTATTTGTTCTAAAACTCTATGTGTGATTTAATACTTTTAAAATAATTATTTTATCTTTCGATTGTGATTTCAAGAAGAACAGGGATATTTGGTGAATTATTGTAAACAATTCTCAAAGGGAAAAATAAACTATGTATGGTCTATTATTAAAACTGTTTTGCTTTTTTAGTATTAAAGCAGTAATATTATCACTTTTGGCAATATCTGATTAAATAATTTCTAATTAAAACTATTCCACACACCGCAAAGTTAAATGAGTCTGTCATAACCAGAGTAGATACAACAGGAAGCTAGCAACTTGAGTGAGACAAATCAATAAAAAATAGATGATCACATAGCATTAGTTGATCAATCTGTAGAGAATATTAACAAAGAGAAGGTTAGAGTTTTGGATATTGTTTAGATGACGAATTATCAATTATTGTTTGTGAAAAAATATAAATATTTATTAGGTGAATGTAGATTTATTAAATCATGGATAAATTGTGAATGAAAGTGAAGGGAATTAAGTGAGAGAACACAGTCCATTAGTTTCAGAGGGAAAAAATGCAGGAGAGGAGATAAATCTTGAGAAATCGTCTAAGAAGATTATTGAAGAAGAGTAAAAGGTCAACACAGAAAAAGTTGAGAATCATGCAGCAAAAATAGAGGAAGATAAAGATAAAGAAGACTTACAAATAGATAGCTAATAGGAATTGTAAAACAGAAGCATTGGAGAGACAACACACGAAGGTAATGACAAGGAAATGATTCTAAATAATGATCAGAAACAATAGAATAGCACTATTGAAATAAGCAATTTGGCTGAAAAAGAAAAAGCTGATGAGGAACTTAAATAAAATGTTAGTGGAGAAAATAACAAATAAGATGATGAAAACAACCAAAATAAATCAGAAGAGAACAAAGAAGAAACAAAAGGAAAAGAGCAGAATCAAATAGGAGAAAAAGAATAGAACTAGTAAGAGAATATAACTGTTCCAGAAGATAAATAAGAAATAGTTGATAAGCAGAAAGGATAAGGGAAAGGGAAAAGTAGTACAAGCATTAAAAGTTCAACGAAAATAGGGGAATCCTAATAGAAAGGAAAAAAGAAAACAAAAATCTCAAGCAATCAGCAGATCGATGACTTGAAGGAAAATAACAACAACAATAATAAAAATCAGAATGCAGAAGAATTAAAATCAAAGGAAGATCTTCAAAGTAGTTTAATGCCAGAAGGAGAGGATAAAAATATATTGGAAAATGTTTAAAAAGCATCAAATGAGTAATAAAAATCATAATAAACAATTAACTCATAGATAATTGAAAACAAAAACAGTAAAGAGAATGCAATAACTCTTGAGGAAAATAACATTACAGCTTAAAATAATAATCAAGAGAGTCATAGCAACTAAGTTACAACAGTTGAAGAGAATACTTTAGGCGAGAAAGACTAGTATATTGATAACAAAGCATCAGAGAAACCAAAAGGACCTTTTGAAAACTTAAAGTCTTTCATATTTTCAGGGATTCCATAGATCTTAGCTGCTAATTCTATTAAATCTTATCACAGATTTATTGAAGTAAGTTGTTTATTTTTTTAAAACAAATAAAAGGTTTATTAAAAATACAATTAAATTCATTTTAGGTCATCAAAAAGAAAAAACACAACTAAATTCTACCGAGTCTTCCATATGAACAAGTCTCAGCTATTCTTCCATAGAAAAACAACAAGCAAACAAAGACTCGCAATAACCGAGATGAGGATTTACACAACAGTAAAGACAAAAAGAGAAACGTCCTTCCTCAAAAGAAAGTATTGGTTCTTAAAAGACAACCAGAAATTGTTAGGGTTAAACCAGGACCAAACCATGTATTTGTCCATTAATTCGTTGAGAAAGAACTGGATAAAGAACTCAAACTCCGAGATGCAGGGAGGAAAAAAAGGGAACTAGAATAGTAGCTCATGCAAGTAAATTCAGAACTTCTTTATCTTCGCCATGATGTTCCCTAAGGTAAAAAAATAGGAAATTCAATTTTTTTAAGATAACTTGTTGTTTTAGGTGATTTTAAAGAGACTCCCTAGCCAAAGAAGGGAAAGATTATTCCGATAATCAAAGAATATAATTAAGTTAAGGCAATGATCGAGATTTCAGATGATAAAAAAGCTAAGGAGCAAGCACTTTTGTTAGTGAGAAAGATGAACAGAGAAAGAAGAGCTAAAGAAGCACATGATGAAGAAAAACTTTAAAAGAATAAAGGAAGATTTAGAGCAGAGTAAAAATTTACAATTTTTGTTTGGAACAAGGGGGAATTTAAGGGGTTTACAAAACTTATTCAAGGATAAATTGTAACTGAACTATTTTTGAAATAGAGCGATAATAGCCAGAGAAGAACTCGAAGAAGAGAGTGCTTTGAGAGAAAAGGAACGCTAAGAAAATGCGTTTAGAAGGATTCAAGAGCATCAACTCAAAAAAAAAGGAGGTACTGAATTACAAGGGGCTTCTAAATAATTTGTCAGAGATCTCAATCAGCAAAGTCCAGCGAAAGGAGCGATCTCAAGCGGTTATGTCTCGAGGATCATGTAAATCGAAAAAGAAACGAGCTAATCTTTACAGCAATTGAAATCTGAGAGATTAACTCCATTTTTAGATTCCAAGAAGAAATCTTTAAACAGTTTGAGATCGATTTCGAAGCCTTAAGGTAGTTAACAGACTGACAGTGAAACTCAAGGTTATGAAGTTAAAATTCAAGATGATAATGAGGACAATGAATAACAGTACTTGACTTAAGCTGAAGCATCAAAGAAAGCACAATTTAGTGATGTAGAAAACGAAGATTCCTTACGAAACAACAACGAAATCAAGAAATTCGTCTAACTTAAGAACAACAGTAATTTCAAAAAGAACTAATCACCTTTGCGTGGTAAAATGAATTATGGATCGATGTTCATGGAGAGAGTAGTTCACGATGATAAGGAAGTAAAGTTAAGAGAAAAAGTCATTGAAGAAGAGAAAAAATAAATGTACGAAAAACGAATGAATTATGCTAAAGCTGTGAAATACAAATACACTCCGAAAGCAATTATTGATAACTACAATTTCTATTAAGATGCTCTTTTCCTTAAAGAGCAAATGAGACTTAAGGATATTAATCCATAATAAGAAGGAGAAGAATTCTAAAAATACTCCAAATAACCTAATAACTACATTGAAGCGAATAGGGCATGGAAAGTACATAATAAAGTACTCTTGCAGCATGAATATCCTTAATCAGAATAAGTACGGAAGCTACAATTCTGAGGGATTAATGTGGTTTAATAGCGTTTTTGTATGGTTTAACTATTTTTTGGTTGTAAAGTTGAAACCCTCTTTTTTATCTTGGAATTTTTTTATTTTTTATTAAAATTGCTCTAATATTTACAGTTTCAGCAGATTGCTTGGATTTTCCTCAATTTATTAGTCCAACATCCTTCAAAATAATACCCAAAAAAGTATCAGGGAAGCAGAATTGATATCATCAATCTCCGAAGAGTATGATCTATATGTTTCATCAAAATACTACTTAGCTATTCTCATTTTCATAGAAATAGCATTACACATAAACTTGTTTATCTTTTTTAGAAAAAGAAGGTGATTAACTCTTTTCTATGAACTCTTACAATAATCCTTTTCTTTATGGGTTTCTTATTATTTTCAAAGGCGAAAATATCTTCACAGGTGAATTTTAAACTCCCAAACATTTTTAGTGTTCAAATTTGTTTGTGAGATGGTGAATCTTATGAAAGATTTGGAGATTGTTGACATTTTGCGGAAATGTGTATGGAATGTTTTATGATAGAAGCTACTGAGGCTGATTGAAAAATTGAAAAAAGGCATTTTCAATTGGGATCTTAAAAAATAAGAAATTAAAATCGATTGATTGAAAAAATAAAGAATAAAATGCAGAATGTTCTGTCAAATGAAGATTCAACTTCTGTAGGCCTCCGCAATTAGCAGAGATACAAAGAGTTAGTTCTTTTGAGAACGCAAAAAAATATATTATTATTATAATAATAGTGATGAGATTTATGGAAGGATGTGGTTTTAATAGAATATAATTGAGAAAGAATGGATAAATATTTAGGATTAATATGAAAGGTCATTTATATTTTGAAGAAATTTGCAGTCAAACTAATCCCTGTTGGAAATGGTATTCAATGAAATCTAAGTTTACTAAATAAATAGAAAGAAATGGGTGTCATTAGATATTGTAGAATGGTTCCAGTAATCGAAAAACAAAATGAAACTCTACATAAATTAAGAAAGGGGTTTGGTGAGCTTATGTTAACAATAACTCCTAAATAAACAATAAAATTTATATAATTATTATTATTCATAGAGAGATTATCCAAGCAAGTAAATACCTTTTAAAATATGTATTATTTCTATCATTACAATTAAAGGATCATATGCAATTATTAGCATTCAAAATTCAATTTAGTAATTCTGTCTGCAAAAGGATATACATAAAGTAAAATAAATGGAAATAACCAACCCATCTAAAATATCAGAAAAAACTCCCAAAACGATAAAGGAAAAATATTAAACTAAAAATTCAAAAAAAATAATCACTTGCCTAAATATTGTGCAAAGTCTCCACCAATAATTTATTTGAGTCTTTCAAATCTTTCGCGTTAATTAATAAACTAGAGTTTCTTCTTGTGCATACAATGGCTT
>Ga0302271_10001636_pt1 | contig 21327 bp, 10 predicted proteins | sample III_Bog_N1_1_FD_198767 | JGI IMG/M metagenome (GOLD analysis project Ga0302271, IMG submission 198767) | Peat permafrost microbial communities from Stordalen Mire near Abisko, Sweden - III_Bog_N1_1 | ecosystem: Environmental > Terrestrial > Soil > Wetlands > Peat | place: Sweden: Abisko... | reverse complement strand
AATTTTCTATTTCAAACAGAAGAGAAGAAAGGGATAGGAATAGATTAATAAATATTTCTGTTTATATTCTTGTTGTTGATTCTCGACAGAATCCGCATTGATTTACCCTTCTTCTACCTTCTATCTCTAATCCAATCAAACTTTGTCTAAACACATTACGATTTAGTGTTTTGATAACAAATTCAAAATAATTGAAGATTCATAATCTAAACAATATTCAGATTTTCACATAATAGTTTCATTGTATCTCGAGCACCCTCTTCAAAAGAAAACAATCACCAGTCACAGAATGATAAAAATTGCTTTTTTTGTTTTTGGAACTCAATCTTCATATCCCCCCTCCCTTTGATTCACAGATAAAACTTTACAACACACATTTTTTCTGTGAACTATTCCAGATTTTTATGTAGAATGAAAGAATAAGTGAAATCCTCAAATCAATTGATTTTGTTGATGTTGTTGTTGGAAATACAACCAATCATTTCTTTGAATAATTCAAGCCTTTTCTAATAATAAATTTATTGCAATTATTTTTCTTATAAAGATTGTTTTCTTTTTGATGATGACACTCGAAACTACTACTAATAAATAAATAGCTTGCTTTAAGGGGGCTTACAATGGTTTCCAAACAAAATACTAGATTATTAGAGAACGAACATACATAATCTAACATTTCTAGCTTGCTATTGAAAGTTTTAGTTTATTAAATATTCCCTCAAGAAGCTCAATAAAAAAAAATAACTACCTGGAGATATGATTAGACTGCTGATACTTTAAAGCTGCTCGTTATTATTTAAATAAATTGTTTTCCCCCCTGGATTGCAATGGATGGATGTATTACCCAGAATTTTAACTGTTACAAAGGGAGAAATGTTTGCAACTGATTATTTTGAAACTCAAATGGGATTTTCTATGTTGATCTTTCAAACAACGTACTACGGAGCATATCTGATGATGCTATTCTACTAAGGAATAGAAGCAGCTGCAGCAGCTAACAACGGATTTTTAGATTCGATGGTGACTTCATCAGTGAGATCAATGATGTTATCCTATTAGATTTTAAATTGTTTTCTCGTGGATTCGATGTTCTGATTAAAAAGTGTTGGTAGAGCTTTTCGTTTGCCGATTAAATTACAGCTGCCAATATTATTATTGCTCATGTTAATGTTGTTGGTATTTGCTGGAAGATTACCTTATTTACTTGTAAATAAACTCTTCTCCGACGATATGATTCTGGAATTGTTACTTTGAGTTGCACAGATATTCATACCATTAGTTGAGTTGTTGATTTGCGTCTACGGCATGTTAATGTCTTAGATATAGAGTTCGTTATCAGAATTATTGTTGTTATTATTATAGGAAGATACCGGAATACTTAAGAAATATTAAGAGCATTATTAGTTATTATTTGATCCAATAGGTGTGAACATATTTTGATTCGGAAATTGGATGCTATTTTAAGTTTACTTAGGATTAGATGTACTTAGTAATGATTGTTAGGTAGTTATTTAAGGAAACTCAAAAGGGAAATTATTTCCAATGTTTCTAACTGTACTTGCTGTAGATCCTCCACTCCGACTATTAGACAATGCAAGGTTAATTGATTTTTAGTTTACAAAGAATTAACTGCCTCCTCTGGATAGTTCTAGTCTTAATTTACTGTTATTATCATTGCCAATAAGAAATTAGTTTCCTTTTTGTTTTTCAAGGATTTTGATATCTTTTCTAATTTGTGTAGCAAAAGTTACAAAAATGATGTGAGTAAGAAAGTTGTTAAGGGGGGGGGGCTATGAGAAAGTTTACCTGGAAGTGAATTTGTGGATCGTTGAAGATTCTTGAGGGAGTATTTAGCAGTCATCGAAGTTTTCTTGGGAAGTTTAATCCGTTAGAAATTCGCCGGAGTCATTCTTAGAAATATTTCGATTGACTGAGAAATAGTTGCTGCAGATGGATTTGATTTGTTTAGAGAATTCGTTTTGATGGTATGATTTCTTGTGGTGGCTCGATGTGACGTGCTGTTAGATTGGAAAAAATATATTTTTGTTATGAAAAAGAAACAGATGAGGGATTGAAGAAAAAAAAGGGGATTAATGTAAATTACTTCAAGATAATCTTCGTAAGATTGCTTGCAGATGCAGCAATAGTTATGTCTCTTTCCTGGCTTGGGCTAGTACTTTAAAGAAAAACCAAAAAACATGAAGACAAAAAGATTTATTTTCAAAAAATCTTCGTTACTAAGCTACTCTTTGGTTTGACATAATCTAGGATCTTGTTCTTGTGATCATCGAGGTAGCGTTGGTCATTCTTTTGATAGTAGTGCTAAGAGAGAAAAAATAGATATTCAGGAGGTTGGTATTGGGAAACAATAAATACATAATTTTATTATAAAACAAAAAAATAAAATCTTTTTTGAAATTTATTTTTTGGGAAGGAAATACTTAAGTTTCTCTTTTCATTTCCACTCATGTCACAGTTAATCGTTTAATAGTTGGACATGCCACTGAATGGCTAACGATATTCCTCCCTACCCACTTAGATACTTTCTTTTATTTTTCTCTTGAAGCTTTTTTAAGAGGATAAACTAGCTCTCAAAGAAATAAAATCAACAGAAAGTATTTTTTTTTTACTTAGTCCATTTCCATGACAAATCCTGGAATGTGCGGTTTGCTATCAGTGTTTAGTCTTGGGACGATGCTTACTCTGTCTTGTTCTTATCTTTGTGGTAGAATAAAAATTTCATGAGAAAAAAATAAGCAATAAATAAAAGAAATAAGATATTTTTTGAGTTTTGTTTGTGAAAAATAAAGCAAGAAGAGTTAGCTGGAAAAAGAGACATATTATTTTGGAAATGAAGAAGAGTCATTCAAGTATGTTAAGGACAATATCCAAGAAGCAACAATCTTTGAATATTTAAGAAGTTATGTATTATCTTGAAGGAATTGTAAATCGAAATTTTTTTACTCTTTATGAGGAGTGTAATCAACTGTGATTTCAGTTTGATAATAGCATTTGCTGCCATATCTCGGCTTGATTGTGAAGAAAGTGTCTAATGATGCTTTTTTACTTGCCTTTTTGATAATCTTAGGCTTTGAAGGGACAGAGGCATTCTAGATTCTGTGAAAAAAGAAGTAGGAAAATCAATTTAAAGAATCAAGTATTTTTAACAATAAAAAAATCCAATTTGATGAGCAGCTACCTTAGGTTAGCTTATACTTCAATATCAATATTCATCTTAGGTCTGTTTTTAGAGCCTTTAGGACGGCCACGACCTCTCCTCAAGCCATCTAAAGTCACTTCATCTCTTTCAGCCATCTAAACTCTAATAACTACTTCTTTTCTCTGTTGTTTCTTTCTTTCACTAGGTCTTTATTTATTTCTTTGCTCACCCCCCCAACGCTAAATTGTTTTTTTGTTTTCCCTTTTAATTATATTGACTTGAACGATTTTTCGATGTGCCCTTTCTCCAGTCTATCCCGGACTTCTCTTGTTTATTAATCACATTTCACCTATTTTGGTTTTATTTCCCTCTTCTTCCATTTCAAGCCTCCCACAGATGAGCTCTTTCTCTTATTTTCCCCTTTTTTTTCTTTTTTAAATCACACACAAAATAGATTCGTAGTCTCTCTCTTTCTTTTTTTTCTCTTTCTCTAATCACTAATGAGTTGATTCGTTCTTGCTATTTTATTCTCATTTTCAAATTATTCTTAAAATTTTACCCTTGTATTTCATAAATACTAATTTGATTTAGGTTAAAAGCATGGACAAGCATACAAAACCCATTAATGAATAAGCTAAATATATTAACTTTTTCTCAATTTTCTTTTATTCTATCCTCAATCTCATAGGTTTCAAATTAGTATTTGGATAGCTAATTTTGTGCACCCTCCTCTCCCAGGCCCTTTAGCGGGTTTTTCTATTTCTAAGAGTTTCCTTTGATAATTTTAAGATCCGATAGCTGCTTTTAAATCAATCTATTTCCAACCTTTAGACTTGCAATCTTTTTCATTGTTTGGGTGATTTCAAAGGCATTTAAAAGTTTCTTCTTGCTAAAACCTTAATAGTTACCTAGCATTGTATTGATAATTGTAATTCTTTTTTACCTTGATGAGCTTGGTTACATGGTTTGTCGAACCTGATGATTGATTTCCTCCTCAGTAAAATTAAAAAAAATTGGGCTGATGTTAGAAAATTTCCTATTGCTGGTTCTACTGCACAAACGCAAGCAAATAATTTTCAGAAGCGCTACAAAGATTGCTCGGTTATCTTAGCATTATTTTTCATGATTGTATCTTAAGAAAGTTGCTTGATTCTATCTTCTTTAATTTATCCTTTGCAAGAGATTTTCTTAAAAAATAAAAAAAAGAGAAAATATTATTCTTATTTTCTTATAAATTTAAAATATTCAACCGAAATAATGATCGACAATAATAAATCACTTAGAATAGGGTTTATACATCCTGATTTAGGCATCGGTGGAGCTGAGTAACTTGTTGTGAACCTAGCAGTTTCTCTCAAAAACAAAGGACACAGAGTTATTATCTACACTCCTCATCATGACCCCAAACATTGCTTCGCAGAAACTATTGATGGGACTATTCCAGTTGAAGTTGCGGGGAGAGCATTTCCAAGAACTATATTTGGGAAGGGATTAGCGTTTTGCTCACTTATTCGCATGTGGTTGTGCACTCTCTATCTCATTTGTTTTGGATTCAGATTTGACCTTGTGATTGTCGATCAGGTAAACACCAAATTTTTCATTCATCAGATTCAGATCGATTTTTTGGCTTTGAAAAATATCTTTTCTGATTGTAATTTATCAGGTAAGTGCTGTAGTTCCCCTCTTGAGGTTTTTCAACAGAAGATGCTTGTTCTATTGCCATTTCCCAGATAAAAACCTTTGCGTTGAAAGAAATTCAATTCTCAAGAAGATTTATCGATTTTTCTTAGACTACATTGAAGAGTTTAGTATGTACTTTGCTAATGGAATTCTAGTGAATAGTAACTTTACTAAAGGAGTCTACAATAACTCTTTTAGGTTTTTGAGCAAGCACAGTTAACCTGAGGTGCTTTACCCTGCGATTGATTTCTCTAAATTTGATACTACAGCTAATCCATCTCCTTCTTAAACTCCATTCTTTTTATCTCTTAATCGCTATGAACGCAAGAAAAACATTGGATTAGCTATTAAGGCATTTTCAATATTTTTAGCAGAATCTTCTCAAAGCAATTAAAATAATTTCAAGCTGATAATTGCAGGAGGATACGATGAGCGTGTTACTGAGAATATAGAGCATCATAAGGAGCTTTTATAACTTACAAAAGACCTAAATATTGCAGACAAAGTTGATTTTAAATTCAGCATTTCAGATGAAGAACGAAAAACACTTCTTTCAAATGCTTTAGCGTTACTGTACACCCCAGAAAATGAGCATTTTGGAATTGTTCCTGTTGAAGGTATGTACATGAAAAGACCCGTGATTGCTTGTTCAAGTGGAGGACCAACTGAGAGCATTCTAGATGGAGAAACTGGTTTTCTCCTTAATTCCGATGAAAAAGAATGGGCTAAAAAAATGAGCTGGATTTCACAAAATTAATCAAAAGCCCTCGAAATGGGCTAGAAAGGAAGAAAGAGAGCTATCAATATCTTTGGGCTTGAAGCGTTCTCTGATTTCCTTGATTAAAAGGTGCGCTCTATATGTGATCCCAAACATGCTAAAAAGGAATGATATCTTTTCAGAAATTTTAAATAAAATGTTAAAAACTCATTAACTTGAAACTAAATTTGTCTTTGCTTACTAAGTTAGTTCATTGTTTGTAACTCCTAATATGAATAATTACAAATTTCTATCAATTCTAATGTAAAATTAACAAAATGAAGCAAATGAAAGCATTGCAAATGAAATCTAATAATTGCTAGTTTTTCCTTCATTTGATTTAAATTAAATGAAATCACACAAGCTAAGTGGATACAAAGACATAATCATATTAAACATTTATCCTTATTTTCTTTCCCTCCTTTTTTGGCTAAATAAAGCAAACTTTTTTGCGCTTTGGGAGGTAGTGGAGGTAATAATTTAAAAAAAATAGAAAAAAAACTGAGCCAATTTGCTTAACTCTTTTCCGCCAAAATTCTTATTTTCCTTAAATGAACAACAATAACGCAGAAAAGACCAACTCGGGTCACGTGGACGAGATCGATGAAGCAACCATCATTGTCAAGAAAAAGAAGGAATCCTATCGAGTCGAGATAAGGAGAAGAAAGATCGATGAAACCCTAGCGAATTCTAGATAAAAGTTGCTCTCTTCCGTTTAAGGAGGAGAAATTACAATTCCAAAGTTTGAAGGCAGATAAGTAAGTTATTTTGAGCTACCAATAGTTGAGAAAAAGAGTTTTAACCAAATTTTTCTTATTGTTTTTATCTCAAGGAAGAGGATGCATTCTTTATCTAAATGCTAACTGATTTGCACTTAAGTGTGTGTTCTTGCGTCTAAAATAAAAATCAAACCAACGTAGATGAACTAATGCGATTGACGAAAACCTTATACAATGCAGTCGTTGTTAACGATGACTAAGCGAACATTGAACTTTCAAAACTGCTAATTCAAAAAGGAATTCTCACAACTTTGCTTCCTATTATCGAAGACAACAGTTTTGAAGAATACACATTTTTACTGAATTAGATCTACAATTTGTATGGAACACTTTTCTTCGTTGATAGCTCGATTCTAGAGCCTAACTTAAGTGAGAAGGTTATCAAAGCCTTAGTTAACTCACTTCACTCCAAAGATTCATTGATTGTAGAATAGGTAAATCTCAAAAATATCTTAAGGTTTTTTAGCATTCACTACAATATTGTCTGCTTTTTTTGTCATAAACAGGGGTTCTTCCTTGTTGGGAACATGATTGGAGGAAGCATAAATACAAAGAATATCGTTTATCAGTTCGGTTGCATTGACAGCTTATTTGAGATTCACAAATCAGACAAACTAAACGAGGATAACTACGGCCCTTTGTTCTGGGAAAGAGTTTAAGAAATGATTTGGTTGATTTCAATGTTCTTCGAGAAAAAAACTAATTTCCGCAATAACATCTCATTGAAAGATGTAGAGAATTTTTTATGATTTTTTAGATTTGAAGTTGTTGTTGTTAATTACCTTTTTTCAAACCCAAAATACATAGCACAAGAAGCTAATCGAGATACTCTTTGACTTGCTAGCGACAGGCAAATTCATGGAATAAGAAGATGTGAAGAATACTAGACTTTTGACAGCTACTATGTTCGAGGCGATTGGAACAAAAGATATTCTGTTGGAATATTTCTTTAAACTTTAAACTCTGAAGAATGTGAACCTAGTCTAGTAGTTTCTAGAAATCATGAGAAACTGTGAGAAATACGATCCTGGAGTTGTGATTAATATTTCTAGATTTATTTTTAATATCGTATCTGGACCAGATTAATATGCTGAAGGGTTACTGCACTGCAATCTTCTCGATATTCTCTAGATTCTCTTTACATCTAGTGTATTCAGTAAATTCTTCAGTTTCATCCCTGAGATTATCTGGAGCATGAGCAACATAGCTTCGATGAGTAGCAAAACAATCCAAGTTCTAATTGATCATCCGTTGTTCTGCAAACTGATGAATAACTTCTCGATGCATGATCCTGAAATCCAGCGAGAGGCTCTTTATATTCTCATAAATATTTTCAAAATTGGTTCGACACAGCAAAAAAGAATTATTCTCAAAAACTACATGGACATTTACATGAGTTCTCTGGACACCTAAGGAACGAAAATGATCATCAATCTTCTAGATGGTATTGATTCGCTGTTGCAGACATTTTCAGGTATTTTCACTGCAAACGGGGAGAATCTAATCATGGCAGATTTAGAAAAACATAATTTTTCAGGATACATGAATAAACTCTAAAAGCACCCAAGTGAATTAGTCTACTCGGCTGTATCCCGAATCATAGAAAAACATCTTCATTACTCATGAATTATTTTTTATATTTTATGTAAAATATTTGAAATTTATCTTAGATTTCACAATCCTTTCTTTTAAAAGAAAATGTCAATGTTTCACAGGAAGATTTAGTTAACATTTCAGTTAGGTTTCATTGAATTTTAGTAGGCAATTTATATATAACAGATTAATTAACAATTTTTATGAGATTATTGGACTAATTTATTTATTCATGTTTGAAATAACTTTCAAACCTTACCATAAATCTTCATTGGCGACTTCCTTTGCAATCCATCATTACATTTTTAGGGAGATACACGAATTCTTTGAAATGCATCAATTAAGTTAAACTTTTGCTCTTTTCTGGTAGATATTTTGAAGAAAATAGACTGACTTCATTTTATAGTAGTTCCTAGAATGACGGCAACAATTACAACTACAATCACCAGCAAGCAGCATTGTTTCTAATAAAATTATTTGAAAAAATTAAAGATTTTGTTAATTGTATTAGTTGTTTTACTTTTCTTGCTGATATGTGATGTTTCTTTGCAGTTGTGAGATTCTTATTTGCTCTTTTAACATTACCTTGAGCCATATTTACATTAATCTCAATATTATCAATAATTTCTCCTTAAACATGAACCATAGTTGCTATGTCTAACATCAGTTAATGCAACTCTTAAATGCTCTTCCAAATTACAAAAAAGAAAAAATTATCTTTCATACCAAGAAAAACAAATCATTTCAAAATTGCTACTTCTTCTAGCTTGAGGATGGCTCTATATTTTTCTTAAGCATCAGACACAGCATTTTGCAATTGAATGCTAGCAGTATTGAACATTCTTTGCTAGAATAATTGATTTGCTTACTAAACAAAATAAAACAAAAAATTAAATTTTTAACAATCAAATATCTACTAATGTTTTGGTATTGTGAATAATACATCTGGATCTTCTGCGATTTATTCGATTTGTTCATCAGTCATTTCAGGAGCGAAATGCTTGACTTGTCTTGTAGTTTTAGTCTTTAGTCCTTATCGATAATCTTCCTAAGCACTTTATGAATCCAGTAGAACTTGCTTTGCAGCAGTGGAAATCGAATAATATAAATTCTTTTTCACAAACAAATCGCCTTTTCCCTTTGAAAAAAGAAAAAATAGACAAAGATTTAATCCATTGAGCTATGAACTGAATAAGATTATTCATAAAGAAAAAGCTGAAACAATCATAGAAATTCTTCATAAAGCAATCAAAAGGTAGGTTGAGTTTTTCTTCTTCTTACATCCTTGTTGAGTTCAGTCTTATCTATGTCTTTTTTTAAGTTGTCCATAAGGCGCTTAAGTTGCTGAGTGAACTTTCGATTATCTGATAGATTCGTGGCAATTTGCTCACTAATCTCTGCAGATAACAAAGAATGAAAGGATGAATATTCAACTTAAATGTTTTTTTTTCTCTCAAAATTTGCTTTTTTTAACCTTTTTCCTTGGCTGTTCTAGTTGCTGATGAGTATTCCCCTTTGAGATTCTGAATATCTTCTGTGTTTGCCTTGATCTTTTCAATTATTGTTCGGGTACTAGCAATATCTGCTTAAAACTCTTTTGATACAAGCCTCTCAACTTAGCTGTCACCACTTTGCTAGCTCTCTAGATCAATCTAAGTTGCCTTCAAATTATCCACATTGTTCTCGTGGTACTAAAACTTTTAAGAGAAAAAAAAAACAAAAAAGTTTAAGAGGGCTACAATCTCTTCTAGAACAAAATTAATACATTCTTAAGTTCTTTAAGCCTGTCGTTCATTCTGTCTTACTGCTGAACCTTGGAGGTTTCGTTGAATCCTTGAATGCTCTGCAAAATATTATTCTTTGCAAACTTAAGAATATCTTATTAGCTTTTTGCTTTTTTTTTAATTTCAAGCAGATTTTTTTTTACTTTTTCAAGCATACAGAAATGTTATCTAGAACAGAAAAGTTATGATCGTTAATCTAGCCAGCTTTATTTCTGATGAGTGTAATTTTAAAAGCCAAATGCAAATTAATTGATCATTAACAGTATCTTATCTATTTCAAAAATACAAATTAGCTTTTTATTAAGCGATTCTAATTTGCCAAAAAAATGGATTATTCATTGATTTTTTTTGAATTTATTTTTGTGAAGTTAATAATTATGATAATATTTAAAAATTTCCTAAGAAAAAAATCTTAAAAAAAGAACTCCAAAACGAATGAGAAATTTCAGGGAGCTTAACAAGTCTCAAATATTAAGAATGTTCAAAGGAATAAACAAATAACTAGCTTATTTTATTGGGAGAGACTGGGGACTAATGAAACTTGTTACGAATCTCCTTCCTTTAAAATTTTTATTCTGTGTTTGGTATTAAAACAGCCAATAATCATATGAACAATAAGAAACCTGTAAATTAAAAGGTTGAATGATTTATGAGAGAAACATCATTTTAATAATACCACCTTGTCACATATGAATTTATCCTAATTGAGTGAGAACAGATATTGCTGATTAGATTAGTTTTACATTTAAAAGCTAAAAATTTATTTTGAAATAATTAGCGTTCTCGATTCGAAGATAATAGAGAAGAAAAAAACCCAACGAAAAAATGCTCGCTCGATTTACCGACTCACTTTCAAAATACTATGAAGAGGAATTCAGCTTTATTCTGCATAAAATACAGCGCCCTTTGTGGCTGGGAGTCTTTCTTCTCCTTGGATAGTTCTTTTACCATGTCGAGCTAGCTTTTTCAAATGAAGTCAGTGCATAATTCACGGGGAAAGATATTTTGTCTTCCTACATCATAGACAACTCAATCTTCTTGGATAAAATCAACTCAGTTAATTTTATGTATGCTAGCATGGCAGTCAATGGCTTAATGGTGTTTGCACTACTGAATAATTATTGTTACTTCTCATTCAAAATTCTTTCGTACACATCTAAGATAAGCGAATATTACATTGGAATTCTAGGAGCATTGTATTAGCATGCGCTATTCATTCCGGTTTTGTTTTTCTCCGTTGACTCGATATCGTAATAGCCAGGGGCATCTGTACCAAACATAATATGCACAGTTTTATTAGGTAAGAAGATATTTTAAATTTTTAACTCAATAATAAAAAAGAGTTTACTGCTGTTTTATTTTGAAATATCTTAACATTTTAAATTCCAAAATTACTAGAAGAAAAGCATTTGATTGCTCTTTTGTTCATTGAATATTAAATATTCAGAGAACTAGGCTAATCTTAATTCATTCCTTTATGCTATTCTTTGTTTGTTGTTGTTTATTCATTATTCATTTGTTTTTTACTTTTGAAAAAAAAGGTCTTTTTATCGCTTTTCATGACTAAGATTTCAGCTTCATTGCATCTGATAGCCTCACAAAAAGACTAGATTCTAGAGATTTATTAGTTTAAATCGGATTAGAAGTATTATCTTGTCTGTTTTTGAAGTATCTCGATAATCCCAAATTCATGCTAATCGGATCTCTTTGTTTATCTTTATTCAAACTTTATAAATCTTTCGCGTTAAAAAGTTATGAAAATCTCTTCATAAGAAAACTGAATTCTATGCTTCAGCTCCTTCATCTCATTATCGTAGTTGTCCTATTCATTGGAATCCTCTTTGACTAAAAAGTTGTCTCGATTTCACTTATGGTCTTAGCGTTTGGAGCACTTTCCATATGCGTAGCTATTTCGATTCAAATTTGGTAAAGTGATCTCAGATCTTGGAGTACTGATTCGATTTCTTATCTTGAAAGGCCAGAGAGTCTCGACTTCTTTTTGAGGTTACTAGTCAAAAATATCAAGCTAGATTTTGGCAGTTACATATATTCAAATCAGTCTATCCATCTTGATGCAATCACTTCAGAACACATTCAATCCTGTGAGGAATTCCCCAATTGCTTCTGTAATACTAAGGTGCGAATCGCAATACTATTACTCACAGGTTACTTGAATTACAACCCCCCCGAAAAATATGTTTGAAATTTCATTTTATTTTTTTTGATTTTTTAGGGCAATGATGATCTTGTGTTCATAGATTCTATGCGACAAGGGCGGACATTGCGATTTTAGTTTCTCGTTAAGTATGTTAGGAGTATGTATTTGAGGTATATTACGGACAGTATGCGAAGAAAAAGAGATATTAATGTAGGAGTATGTTTAAGCTACTTGAGTTTTTTAGTAGAAGTTTACTAAAACAAAGTGCTGAGTTTCAGTGAAATCATCAAAATAAAGAGAATTGTGTAGTTAAGTGCTAGGGAAAATGAGTAATTATTCGAAGTCTATTTGAAAGCCACGCATGCGTTCGAAAAGAAAGAGCTCGTGATATCGATGGCTTAGAAAAAGCAGAAAAAATTAGAAGAAGAAGAGCTGAAGCGATTCCGTGAAGAAGAAGATATTAACTTCTAAAATGGCAGCATGTCAGAGAAAGTCAATGTGACTGATTATTTCATAGGAATCACATTCGATGAGCAGTTGAATGAAGCCGAAAAAAATTACTTTAACATTCTACAAGAAAAATCTAACTTTCTCATCTTGCTCTTCAATGATCACATTGATCTAACTGCGTTAAGGCTACAAGGGAATATCGTTAACAGACTGAGAGACTCACTTAACGCTGAATTAACTGCACTTTATAAAGTGAATTCTTCTAATCAAAAGTTACTTTTTTTCGCTGAAGGATTCTCAACATATTTTGGTTTTGGACTAAAAAGAAGAAATATGTTCATATCGACAAGGTAAACAAGTATCTTTCTATCCAGGACGGATGTGAGTATTTTTAACAAAGACACATGTGTTCTCTTTGTGACATTAATAAATCAAATTGGCACAATTAGGAGAATTTAGAATAAATTTGAATCGATGTTCGATTTTCCTAGCTCGAAGATTATCAATGCATCTATCAATATTATTCTACCTAGTTGTATGCGCAAATAGCATGAAGTAGTCCTGCAAGAGTATCTCATAAATCCAGAGAATTCCAGTCATAATTCATTTAATCTGTTAGTTGCGTAAAACGATAAAGGCTGGGCTGTACCTACTTCCTTGAAATTTCGACCTTAGAATATATCGTTAGATGACTGTGGATTGACTGCTTTTCTTCAGAAACCAAGCACAAATTTCAATTATATCTAAGTTTCTGCGAAATATTTTTAGGTTCAGTGCATCTCGCAAAGTCTGTTTGAGAATTCGTTTAACAATTATTTTACATAGCAAGAAATCCATAAGTTGCATCTGAACAGAGTCATCCCGCTTCTCAATTATTTAGAAGATTAGCATAACAATACAGACCACGATGTTGTATTCCATGAGGTTATCTCAACATTAGCATTCCTCCCTAAGCTTGATATCTACAAGAGATAACTAAGAAAGTTTCATTTGCTCGATAAAATCGAAGGAGCTAAAATACCAGATTTGATTGCTAGCTTGACAATCGAATTCTACGATGTCTATCAAGTGAAATTTAAATTTTACTTTAACGAATTTAGACATTTTCAGTTTGGCATCCTGGAAATCTAATCCTTCAAGAAAATAAACAATTATTTGCAGCTCAAAGAACAACTTGTGAACTTTAAGAATTAGCTTAAGGCTACGCTGAATCTCACCATCGACTAGAAATCAGATTTGGAGATCATCGATTAACTCATCGAACTTTAAGATCTGCAAGCGAGAATTCTAGATGGACATCCTAAAATGTGTAAAAATCTAAAAATAATTAAAATCATTTTTCACCATTCTAATTCTCATTTTAACTTAAACTCTTCAAATAGAGTAATATCACGCTGAAGAGACATCTCAATCAAGTTACTCAGATGAAAATGAAGATAAATTTAGCCTAGATAATAATCCAATTCCTTTGCCAGCATAACGAGACCCCCTAACTTACAAAGACATCAAAGAAGAGCCTACAATATTTAATCCAGATGGAGAGGTTTCCAAGACAAGCTAAATGATTATGCTTAATAATCAAGCAAATACATCGATGGCATACACAGGATTTGCTGGAAAATCACATATTGCAGATTTCGGTGAATCACATATTCTTCAAGGCAGTACTTTCAATAATCCTAACAAATTCAATGAAATAAGTGAGGTTGTTGAGCCTCTACAAGGTTTCCGTGAAATCGCTGATGTTAGGGATGACAGATACAATGCGCAAAATGAGAATATTCTTGTCGATGATAGTAATTAAAATGACATTTTATTTAGCTCGCAAACATTTTAAATTCCCATGGTTTCCCCAACATCCATGCAAGCTGGTATGATATCACCTCATCCAACGGAGAAATAGCTACTGCTAACAGGCATGGTCTCCCCTCATTAGAGTGATAATTGGTCTGTGTAGTAAAATATCTATGATAAATCATAGTTGCATCATAATTCGTTAAATGCACAGAATTAAACGATAATTTCAAGAAATAAAGAAATTACCATTGATTAGATACCTTACGATAACTTCCACTCGATGTTGAACATGCAAAGTCACAATAGTATTGGTAAATAAATATCATTCCCTTCGATTAATAAGAAGCAATTGCAGCTCAGCTCAAAAGGAACGGGTGTAGGAATGAGTGAAATATCACTCGATAAAAAACGATCTCTGGAGTAAATCACATCGATTTCTAATATCTTCAGTGAGTATTACGAAATGCGATTCAAAGAAGAACCCATAACAGATGTGACTTCTGCGAAAGTTGGGAGATAATAGTAATAATTTATTCCACTGAATTCTTCGACGAATTCAAATAAAGGAAATGAAAATTAGCCTGTACTGAATAGTTCCAGTAATACAGCTAAAAACGATGGGGGATCGAAATCTACGAATTATATGGGTGATCGTGAACCTTCTGGATTATTAAAAGGAGAGAATCAAATTAGTTTGCCATAAAACGTCTATTTAAACTAGCTTTTAAAGGAACGGATAAAATAAGCAAAATTACATATCGAGTAAACTGTGAGCATATCCACAAATACCCAAAAGCAACTAAGTAGCTAGTTCTAGCAATCCCATCATCTAAAACTAGACCGAATTGACAGTCCTAATATTATAAAGCATCGAACTGGGTTTAAGCGCGAACGAACTGGTGACTAAAAAAGAGGAAAAGTTAGAATTGAAAAAATCAAACATTACTATTTAAAAGCTGAAGATGCTACATCCGAGCAATTCAGTGATTCCGAAGATAGAGACGCCGAAATGCAGAAAGAACAAGAGAAACAACGCTCAAAGATTCTCGGCACAAGTTCAGTTCACACGAATCAAAGTTCGAACTAAGAATAAAAAAGAGTCATCCATCGTCTCGTTAATTCTCGCAAGAAAAACATTTCCCTCGTTGTACTGATGCTGTTCGGTGTGCTAGCTCTCTCAGCTTTTGTTATTCTTGTCCTGGTTTAGTTGTTCTAGACTCGGACAACATTAGACACAGCGTTAACAAATTTTAGTTATCTTCCTTGGGCTTACCAACAGCGATTCGATTATTCCAAGATATTCTCTGATTTTATGCTAAGAGTTGTCATCAACTCAGGTGAGATAACTGCACTCTTACCTGTGTCGACACATCTAGCAGAGACTGAGGCGAGAATGGGAAAATTTGTAACTGAATTCTATTAAAATATCTTCAATTTTTTCTTCACTGATTTACAGTCTACGGATTATTTCTCGTATGCGCTTGACACTCCTCTTGCGTTTATTATTACGCATGACGTAAACTCTATCCCCTACCCACTTCTCAACATCACGGACTAGAAAATCTATCAAAACATATCCATGCAATACTTTATGCTTAGACTTGCTCCTCTTTTCTGGAGGGCGACATATCTTCCAGATCTCGCAACGTAGATCATTATTTAAGATAATTTCTCCGTCTTCATGAACACTGTAAATTCAATTAAGATTGTCCAAATGAACTCCGTTGTGGACAGTATTGGATTGATAAAATCGTAGTCTCTCATAATAATGCTGATTGTTATTGCTACTGTAGTTCTTCTTGGATATGTTACGATTCCGCTAAACTACCATATTTAGAAAAAAAACGAAGAACTCCTGAAACTCTTTGCAACGATCCCATCAGAAGCCATCAATGATATGCTGCAGCCAATATAAATTGCAGTCAATTAGCATCGAGCTGGAAAAACGAAAATTCTATCAGCTCCGACTCAAAAGAAGCGTAAGACAATTTCATCGACATCGTCTCTGCCTACTGTCAAACCGTAGCACTTCTTTTTTGTTTCACTTGGAATCGCATGTATGGTCATCTAGCCAATCATCAGCTATGTCTTCATTGAGAGCTTCTACACAGAAGCGTACATGCTGACAGAGCTCACACGTAACACATACATAATAAATGCATTCTATTGAACTTATGTACTTATTTTTATTTTTAAACAGAGAATTTATATTACATGAGAGCGTTTTGTTCAAGTGTTCAAGCGATCACATATGCTAGTATCCTTCACCGTTTAGTTCCTAATTTCGCACTGTATAATCCCGTCTATTATTCATCTCGAATAGTTACATTATCCTCTCAACGATAAGATATGTTAACTTCTCTAGGAAATCTTATTATGGAAAGTCAGAAAACTTCAAGGTATCAAGATGATCTTTATGAGGATTTCTTTTATGTAGTATTGCAAGGTAACATTTGTAAAGCCATAGAAGCGCATTCAGGATATGTCCATGCGAATCTAGGTTATAGTGTAAGCGAGTGCTATACTGTGAGAAGTGGGTTAATGCAAAAAGGATTGTAAATTGCGCTGAAAGATTATTTTGAAAGCATGGTGTATATGACACCTTACTTTGATATCACAGATCCAGCACAATTCTCAGTTGAATTTTAGTCTTAATTCGATCTGAAAGACATTGATGTCTATTATGATTTACTCACAGATACAATCCAAATTCTCAAGGACTTTATTTTTAGTCGAATCAACAGCTATGTCGATTACATCAACTATGTCTACATTGCTCTTTTATTCTACTAGTTCTCAATGATGAGCGCTATATTTTATTTCGGTTTCTTCAAGTTCTACAGGGCAATCGAAGCGGATATGTTCTCAACTAGACAGCTACTAAATATTATCTAAATTGAGTATGTCGTAGAAAATCCATATATTTTCTCATACCTTATCAAATAAGAATGAGAGGCATCATATTTTTGTTTGTATGTTGCTCAGGTTCAGAGACACAATCATATTTCTTTCCTTTGTTGAAGTAATGGTATTACAAGAATAAAAAAAATTGTACTTTCTTCTGCTATTTTTAATCTTTAAATTCTTAAAGAAAACTAACAAAATAACTTGTTTTTAAAATGAAAGGTGTAAGAAATAGAATTTTAATTAAAATGCTTTGACTATTTTTTAGCATACTTGATCTTTGTAAATTGTTGGGATCAGCAGAGATTCCTGATAAAAGTACAAATGCAACCTTCACATTCTTCTCCACTCAGTTGCTTGTAAACGCATTATTTCTGGCAGTTGAAATATTTTGCATAGTTGGTTTTATGAGAGTTGTGAATGAAATTAGAAATCCAAAGATATGAAAAAGCACTTCTTTTTGTCTACTTAATTTTCATTCTTCGAATTGCAACCATTCCCTCCTTAATATTTTAATTTTACTAACAAAACATTTATTTACAATTCTTTCATGGATCTGTGTTCCATGATGCGTAGAACAAATACCATTGCTTTTGTAATGGTATTTGTTTGGTTTCAATGCCCCTAAAGTTAACTTGCTTGGAATTATCAAACAGTCAAGAGATATATATTGATTGAAAAATGGATTTTGTAAATAACTATTCACTGAACATCAACATAAAGCAAACTTTAATCTAAGATTTTATCTTTTAGGAGATAATTGAAAGTGAGTAGGATTGTCTCACCTAATTATCAAGGTTTTGTCGCCACCAGCAGCAAGCCATCTTATCCAATTGGATATTTCGCATTTCCCAAGATGTTTTTGATCTTCTCAACAATAATAGAAGTAACTTCTTGTTCTTTTTCTGGAATTTTTTCCTTGAGTGTTTAGCTGACTTTATGGAACTCTAAGAGCTTAGGGATGTCACTCTCATTAGTAAAAGGGAAAGGAGAAAATTAATTCCAGCAAAGTACATTGCTAAAACCTGCTTTCTCAACCATTTAAATTAATTTTTCTCTGTCATTCAAATGGAAGAAACTTCTTCGCATTGAAGAAATACCATATTCTTACAGTGTCTCAGTGATGACAGTCACAAACGTTGAGTTCTCCTTATTTCCTAAAGTAGAGATTCCGATAACTCCGCCGCTTTTCAGAACTCTAAAAGCTTCTTCTAGCATTTTCTCAGCAGATGGAGTGATTTAAATCACTAAATTCGCAATATAGCAGTCGAATTAATTCCCTTCAAAAGGCAAAATCTCTGCATCTGCTTATCTGACTACTAAGTTCTTCTCTTTATTTTCGCTGACTCCTCCGCTGATGTAAGAAATACTTTGCCTCTCGCAAACTTTCTTGAGCATATTCTCGCATAAGTCAGTCGACACATACACAGCAGCTTGCTTCTTTCTTGCGAGAATGTGATCATACAAAAATCCACCACCACATCCTACTTCGAGAATAGAATCTCTAGTTTCTAGCTTCAACATGTTAACCAATGAAAAATAGAAGTTGCTCTATGCAGAGTCACAACTTGTATATGTTGAGGAGAACTCATTCCAGTATGCCTGGACATCTTAAATTGATTTTATTTACATTTTTGGCTTATTTTTTTTCACCCAAATACTTAGTTTGTCTAAAATTATTATTTCTTTTTATTTTGTTCACCCAGCACAAACAAATACCATGTATTTATATATTTTCCATCCCAAAATACTAAAAAATTGAACCCATTCCACTTTTTGTTTCTTCTAGTCATAGAAAAAGCATTCAAATTGTTTCCCTAAGTTACAAAATTACACGTAGAGTAATTTGTAAAAAACAATGATTGTTTATTTGGAGTTATCACAACTGACAAATAGCTGAATAAATCTTTTAATTCCAAGGAATCTCAGTGTTGTTTATTGTGGCTTTTCTTCTTGTTGAGCTTGGAAAGCTTCTTCTCCACCAAAGTTGGTGTTTCTGTTAAAAAATAATAATACAATGAAAAAAATAACTTGAAAAATAATGGAGTTTTATAAGTCTTACGGATTTTGTCAATGATGGCAGTAGTAGTCTCACTGCCAGAAACTGGAGCGTCAACTTCCTCAAGGGCGTTTTAAGGAGGAGGGGGAGTTGATTCTTTAACATCAGATTCATTTTCATCTTTATCTTCATCTTCTTCATCTTCATCTTTCTCCTCTTTTTCCTCGTTCTCTTCTTCTTCATCTTCATCTTCATCTTCCTCTTCCTCTTTATCTTCTTCTTCTTTCTCTTCTGTTTCCTCCTTCTCTTCGTCATCTTTTTCTTCGTCATCTTTCTCTTCGTCATCTTTCTCTTCGTCATCTTTCTCTTCGTCATCTTTCTCTTCTTTCTCTTCTTTCTCTTTCTCTTCTGAATTATCTGTTTCTTCCTATTCATCAACTTCTGCCTCAGTGGCTTCATCAGTAGAACCATCAGCCTGAACGTCTTCCTCGTTATGTTCTTCAACATCATCTTTCACAGTCCTCTTCATAGACCTGGTAAAAAAGAAAGAAATATAAATGAATAACCAACTGAACACGTCAAACGAGTATATATTTTTACAATGAAGTGCTGGCAAAAGCGCCAGTAACTAGCATGATAGCTAAGAGCAATGAAAGTACTTTCATTTTTATTTGTTTATTTTCAAAAAGTGTGTTGGTTTATTTCTTTATTCCTAAATATTGTTTTAATCCCTAATCATTAGTGTTTTTCCTTTTGATTCCCTTTGCATTGAGTTGATTAATATACAAAGAAGCAAGAAACGGATATTTTCTTGGATCTCTTTCTAAAAACGGGTGGAGAAAGAACGAATACAGGCACTTGAATTCATTTTGTAATTTTTTCATAAAAGATTGAATACAAAAATTAGTGACTTGAAAAATACGAATGATTCATTAGAAATCAAGAAAATAAATTACTAATTCATTCTTTTTAGCTAAGGCTGCTTTCTTTAAGTATGATGATAAATAAATTTTTAAAATATGATAAAGATAATACTTCATGTAAGAAATCATATCCCCCCATCTCTATTTTTTTGTAATATGATCTGCCTCGCTAGTTGCCTGCGAATAAAAAGTAAATTATATATTGATAAATTCGTTTTTGATGAAGTTAATGAAATCTCCTAATATCCTCATTAGCAAGCATACTTTGATTCTTTTAGGTATTTAATTTAAACAGGATTTAAATCCCCTGAGATCATATTCAATCAGCTTTTTAATATTTAGATCCTTCTTTTATCCATCATTTGTTTCATCTCTTTTAATTATGGCTACATTGCCAGTATTCTGATCTTGAGAGAATCAAAATTTAATTAAAGGACCCGGGCTAGGCAGCATGCATAAATAAGAAACTAATCAGATTATTAATTACCGTTTGAATTTATTACAAATCTCCCTCAAAAAAAAAATGGAGGAAAATAAACAGAATATGAATATAATAATGGAAAATAACCAACATAGTCTTTCAGCTGAAAACAATAAGAACGAACTAGTTTTAGTACCTAATTCAGTTTCCTTCCTGCATGGCCTTGAAAGCGGATTTAACGGAGGAAAACACAGATACTTAAAAGCTAATTTCAAAGTTTGCTATTTTAAATCCATGGAAATGTCTAAATGGAAACTCACTAAAAGAAATAGTTTTTGCAGGAGTCTCTTACGAAATTGGCTGCGTCCTTCTCGTGCTGCTGAAGATAGTTTGAATGGATGTATTAAAATACAGCAAGAAGAATTAGCGCAAAATACCCCAGACTTAATAGTAGGAAGCAGTTGGGGAGGTGGAATTGGGCTTCTTCTTGTTTCGGAAGGCTTATGGACAGGACCTATTGTCTTAATTGCTCCAGCTTTAAAGCGGTTGCTCGATGCCGTTGGTCAGACACCAAAATATCAATGGAAAGAAGTTGTCAAGAGGATTAATGAAAAGTAACTAGGAAAAAATATTTTTGTTATCCACGGAACGAAAGATAATGTAATTCCTTACAAGATAGCTGAGCAAATGGTGGAAGATATCGAAGGAATTCATCTCATTTCAGTTGAAAATGGAGATCATTCTTTAAACGATTATTTAATAAAATAAGATAATTTGAAGAAGCACATTACCGAATGTTTCAGTTCTTTTTCTTCCCGTAATAAGAATAATACAAAAATTTGAGAGATTTTCCTGTTTGATTCTTTTTTTGATTTGTGCAATTTGATAATTCATTTTGGGAAGTTGATGAAATTCATTTGAAGAA
>Ga0302271_10001633_pt1 | contig 21361 bp, 12 predicted proteins | sample III_Bog_N1_1_FD_198767 | JGI IMG/M metagenome (GOLD analysis project Ga0302271, IMG submission 198767) | Peat permafrost microbial communities from Stordalen Mire near Abisko, Sweden - III_Bog_N1_1 | ecosystem: Environmental > Terrestrial > Soil > Wetlands > Peat | place: Sweden: Abisko... | reverse complement strand
CTGTGAACAGAATCTCTGCGAACTCAGGAATAAAAGTATGACTGTGAACAGAGTTCTGGTTTTTAATCTAGCCCTCACTAGCATTCAGCCTAGTCGCGCTCCCACTGCTTTACTAACTGATTATCTACTGGCTTAAAAAGTGGGAGTGCGACTGTGAACAGACTTACTGCAAGCTCACGTAGTGGAGTGCGACTGTGAACAATGGCTCAGCGTTCTAAGCAAGTGTAACTGACTGTGCAATTCCCAGCTGTTGCAAAAAAGCAAACGTCCCATCGTAATACTCCGGTTTTCGGGTATGATCGTCCGCATTGCCTTCCGGCACAACAATAATTATGCCCTGACGTGCACGGGTAAGCAGTACCCTATACGCATTCAGCAGGTATTTCTTTCGTTCCTCTTTGTGGATATGCTGCCATTTGTTTCCAACGAACGAGTCACTTTAACTCGTCAGCATCCCCTGTTTTGCAGATTTACCCTTATAAGCAAAACCTTTTAAGCAGCTATTATGTTGTATTTTAAATCCATTTCCGATACCAGTAACACGATAAACCCATTACTATGAAAACAATGAATGCCCACATTGCACGGAATATCTTTAATGAAAAGATTGTTGACCTAGTAACCGATTATCTTGACAACATAGATGTTTATCCCGAGGATTCCTGTATTGCCGTCCAAAAGCACACAGGCGATTTAGAACTCCTCACAGCCACTGAAGCCGGCAACGGTTGGGAAATCTACCCAATAGATTCTTTTATTCACCTAAATGAACATAATAATGAAATTGAGGTGGATATTGTTGCTACGATGGATCTGGCAGATAAATATTATCTCATCAGGTAGATTTTAGTAACTTATCTGTTCGACGAGTTTTTTCAATCACTCTTTTCTAATCAGCAACCCGTCATCATCACGTTCCCTCTTCCCATCTGCATAGTCGCGCTCCCACTGCTTGATTAACTGAATATCTACTAGCTCAAAAAGTGGGAGTGCGACTGTGAACAGACTTGCCGCAAGCTCAATAAGAAAGAGTAAGATTATGAACAATTCTCTTTTAATTCTTTTATTGCAAGTTCCAATTCTGCCAAAGTAAACTCAAATTCAGTTCTCAAACCATCATCCTCAATAGATTCCAATTCATTTGAAATGAGATTTATGGCAGATAAAATTGCTGAAATTATTATTTCTTTGTTCATAACATCTATATTCAAACTTTTAAATAATTTACTATCTAATAATTTACTAATTATATGATTGGCTTAATTGTAATCAATCAAAAAGGTTTTGTTTTTAATTGACTTTTTAATTTTTTCAATCGCATATTTCTCGATAACTGACATATAATCAATATTATTCCAATCAGTATCCCGGTGATTTTTTTCAAATTCCTTAGCCCATATTATATATTCAGAAATATCGACACGTGAATTGCCTGAATAATATTTTTTACAACCAGCAATATATGAAATATCTGCAACAGTTTCCAGTAGCTTTAAATTATTCATAAATCCATGTTTAAATTATTATATTGGGTTTGAATTAGAAGTTAATAATATTTTTCCAAATTAATTATCCTACCGCCATTTTAGCAGACTCTTTCCAAAGATAAGAAGGTAGCGGTTCATTTAGTTCCCAACTAATGCTCATTGGTTTTGAACCATAATGTTCAACATAATTCCCCTCTCCAATAAATACATAGGACATCGTATTTTTGTATTCATTTTCATTACGTTCTCTAACAAATAAAAGAATTTTTTTACCTGAATCTTCATGTTGAATATATGAAAGTCCTTTCCCAACATCTGAACGAGTAGCGTTTTGAGATTGCCAATGAAACAAGGTATCACTTAAGGCATAATCTTGATAGAGTGTTGATGGTGAAAAATCTTTTTCTGATTTAATCAGATCGATAAATAACAATTCTGTATTTAATGGTTTACTTTCAGCAACTCCTTCCCTATTTGAAGATTTTTTATCAAATGTACTCATACCAAATGCAACTAATATTTGCTCACGAGTATAGCGGCTATGAATCTTTAGAGGTAGACTGTATGGTAAATTAATTTCTTTTTCAATAAAATCAATTTTATCTATTAAAATATCAAGTAATTCGATAATTTCACAAGTTAAAACTCGATTCTTACCTATTGCTTTAATACTTTCTTCTAGTGATTTAAAACCTCCTGGATTCTGCCATACATCATAATGAAGCATTAAACACATTGATTTTTCTTCTTCATTAAAAGTATTAAAATTGATATTAAAATCACTTTTTGCTAACGCCAGAATGAATTCAAAATAAGATATAGAATTACATGAAAGCCATTTCTTACTTATCGCCCTGTATATTTCTTTTTCGTTTATTTTAGGATAATCTTCAATCTGTTCAGACAAGACACATAGTCTTTTCCAATTTTCTTTTTTGTAAATCAATTCTAATGGAATATGATAGAACGATGAAAAATTCTTTAAAGTAAGTGGTAATTCTGTTTGATATTTATATTTTCTAATCTTTACTATAAGTTGATTGATATTAAACGATGTTGCTTTTTGGATATTATTTAGAATAAATTTCTTTGCTTTTTTTTCTAAAATTATTGAACAACCCAAGGGTAGATGAGGAAAATTATCATCAATCTCTTTATGAATAGGTGTATTTGTTTTTCCAACTAAAGCTCGAAATTTCCCTTCAAAATCATATTCAGGCCTTGAATTCCCAACAAAATCCATTACAGTCAAACATTCTTTATCTTCAGCCAATCTTAATCCTCTTCCAAGTTGTTGAAGAAATACGGTTAAGCTTTCTGTGGGTCGAAGGAATAATACAGTATCAATTTCAGGAATATCAACACCTTCATTAAAAATATCAACAACAAAAAGATAATTAATTACCTTCTTTCGAAACTTTATCCGAATCTCTTCTCTCAATTCATTCCTGGTACTTACTAAATAATCTGATTTAAGACCAGCAAGTAAAAATTTCTCAGCCATATATTGTGCATGCTCTTGAGATACACAAAAACATAATGCTCTAACGTTATTTTTATCATTCAAATACTTATCAAGATTTAAAATGATCTCCCCTACTCGTTTGTTATTTTGAGTATATATTTTAGTTAACTCACCAGGTAAATATCTACCATTTCGCCATTCTACATTTGACAGGTCTATACTATCTGTAATCCCAAAATAAATGAATGGGCATAGTAATTTTCTATTTAAAGCCTCCGGTAATCTTATTTCAGCAGCAACAGTATCTGAAAAATCTTTTAAAATATCTTCGTTATCCATCCTTTCAGGAGTGGCAGTTAAACCGAGTAATATTTTAGGTGAAAACCTATTAAGAATTGGTCGATAACTGTTTGCTGCAATATGATGAACCTCATCAATTATTATAAAATCATAATAGAATTCTGTGAGATTTAGTGTTTCAATTCTGTTATTCATAGTTTGTACAGAAGCAAATACACAATCATATTTTTCAGGCTCTATTCCATCAACCCACAATTCTCCAAAGTTGTTATCTCTTAATACTCCTTGAAAAGTTAATTGAGCTTGCTGTAATATTTCTTTGCGATGGGCAATAAACAATAGCTTTGCAGATGGATTTTCCTTTCTGAATTTTTTAAAATCAAATGCAGAAATTACAGTTTTTCCTGTTCCTGTTGCTGCAACAATTAAATTACGAAAACGATTATGAACTGTTCTTTCTGTTTCAAGTTTTTCAAGAATTTCATCTTGAAAAGGATAAGGTTTGATATCAAAATAAATTGCCGGATTATTTCTATCATAACTCTTTTCTCTTTTTAGTGCAATTCTTAATTTCTCTGAATGTCTTGATTTATCGAACAATTCAAATTCTTTATCTTGCCAGTAAGTTTCAAAAGTTTTCTCAAATTTATCAATAATATGACCGACTTCTTTAGTAGTTACCTTCATATTCCATTCCAAACCATTTGTTAGAGCTGATCGAGAAATATTTGAAGATCCAATATAACCTGTATGATACCCTGTTTTTCTTAAAAATAAATATGCTTTTGCATGTAATCTTTCATTTTCTGTGTTGTATGAAACTTTTATTTCAGTATTCTTTAAATCATGCAATAGTTCAACTGCCTTTAAATCAGTTGCACCCATATATGAAGTTGTAATTATCTGAAGTTGTCCTCCCCTTTCAGTAAATTCAGTTAACTCATTTTTGAAAATTATTATCCCTGAGAATTTAATAAATGAAACTAAAAAACATATTTTATCTGAAGATAGTATTTCTTTCTTTATTTCACTTTCCAGTGAAATTCCAGCATTATTACCAGTAAATAATTCACTTTGTGATAATCGGGTATAGGGAGAAATTTCTTTGATGTGTTTTTCGAAATCAGTTATTCCTGAATCAATTTTATTAATGATCGCTGAAAGAATCTTAGCTTCGGTCTCAATCAAATCACCATCAAATTCTTCATCATTTAATTCATCCCGTATTAATTTGATTATATTATTTGATAGTTCTATCTGTTTTTCTAAGCTATTATCTCCTGTCAATAAATTCAATGCGAATCGAATAATTTCAATCAAATATTGAGACAAAACTCTTGATGCTTCACTTTTATCAATTTGACTTTCTTTAATAAAAAAAATGTTTGTATCTAATTGATCTAATTTAGATGAAACGAGTTTATTTATAAGTTGTTCGTAAAGACCTGTTTGTATCATGATAATTTTCTGTAAGTCAATCAATAAAAATAGAATTTTATTCAAACGTCAAAACTACATATTCTATTTTGCAATTCAAACTATTTTGTTAACTATTTTAATTCAAAACTTAATTTTTACTTGAATCTACAATTATACTATCATTTTACAAAAGTCCAAATTTTTTGACTATAAATCAAAGACTATAAGTAACATCTCGATTTTTTTTAAAATATATTTTTTTGATTTCTATACATAATGCTATTACTATTCGTTTCTATACTTAAATCAAGGAGTAATACGAACAAAATTATCCTGATAAAGCTGTAAGTAACTACATTCCACACTCAATAATCATTCCCGGCACAGGTAAGCATAAAAAACCCGCCTACAAACTGCAGCCGGGCATTTAGTTGATCCGTTTCTATGAAGATATTACGGAATCGGATATAATGAAGTGTTAATTAGAACCTATATTCCCATGACAGATAACAACACCCGAAAGAATGGTGGATTGATAGACATTGATGTATCCATCGTATACCAGCCAGTTATCGTAGGTGATAGCAACTCCGCTGTTCAGGGTCGTGATATTGGTATAACTTTTACCGGTGGTTCCGTTGACAAGCAGCAATGTTTTCACTACCGGTCCACCTCCTACTGTTGCTATGGAACCCAGGTTAATGGTGGCAGGATAGATATCGCCGGCAATGGTTCCGGTCAGTGTAATGGTTAGCAACGCATTGCCATTTACCCTTTTTTCAAACAAGGCAGTCCCGGATACTCCGAAATTACCCATGGTGGTTAACGGATACGATTTGCTGATCTTGGTGAGTACATTTCCACCTATATCTCCTTGTGCAAGAATAATCTCTGATTCACTGTCGCTTTTCATCACTTTCACAAAGCCGTTGAACGCAATCAGCTGGGAATAATTCATGGTATTTACCACTGTTGAACTTTTACCGGTGGCATCAACCGGATTCAGGATTATTTTTACAAGACCTCCTTCAACTGCTGTATTCGCACACAGTACAGCAGGGTGTGTTCCTGCAGGAGAACCTACCAGGGTGATATTGATCGTGGCAATGCTTGCAGATGTTTCAACAAAGGTGACGGTACCGCTTACACCCAGGACATCGGTTACTTTCAGGTCGTATGTGGTGGATTTTACTTCAGGATCTCCTTTACATCCGGCCATGAATATGATTCCAAATCCAATAAGAATCATTGTAAATACAGAAAAAACTTTTCTTTTCGTAATCATTATAGTTCGTCTTTTGTGTTCCAGCTACTGGCCGGGGCAGTTGTGAATAATTTCACGTTACAAAGTACGGGCTATTTTTAGGGTCTCATCTTACATAATTTTGAAAAAAAGTTGCAATTTTCTCACCTGTTTTAACAACTAACCATCCCGATAGCTATCGGGAATAAAAAGAAAAAATGTAACCACAATAGACACAATAGGTCACAAAAAAAATAAACCATAAACCACAATAGATCACAATAGAATAAAGAACTAACCACAATAGAAAAAAAATGTTTCTTCCATCTTCTTGTTAAACTCCTTTCGGTGTATTTGTGTGGTTTATTGTATTATTATTGTGATCTATTGTGGTTCGGTGTTTTTGTGTGTTGTATGCTTTATTGTTTTTGTATTGTGAACTATTGTGTTCCCGATAGCTATCGGGATGGTTAGTATTTTGGTCTATTGTGGTTTATGTTTTTGGTTTTATTGTTGTGTACTGAGTGGTTCAATCATCCTTCATAGACCATTTTATCCACGACAGCAATATCCGCTTCCGCCCAGTCGAGGGTAGCGATTAAGTCAAGGGGCATCCATCTGGCTTCGAGGTGTTCGGTCAGGGTCAGTCGGGTATTTTCGCAAGAGCATAGGAAGCAATGGAGGGTGATGGCAAAGTCGGGGTAGATGTGTTCCACGGTCAGGTAGGGACGGTCGATGGTGATATCCAGCAACAGTTCTTCGCGTATTTCGCGGTGCAGGGCCGCTTCAAGGCTTTCCCCTTTTTCTACCTTGCCACCCGGGAATTCGTACTTGTAGGAAAGGTAATCGTATTTTCCAGCGTCACGTTGCACGCACAAAACCTTTTGTCGATCAACTATGACAGCAGCCACTACGTCAATTTTTTTCATGACCGGTTTTTTTAGTTTGATTTTATTCCATTCACCATCATCTGTTTTCATGATGACTTAGTCCCCACAAAGCTACGCATTCCATTTTTTATTTCCTATCATTTTGGGCACTAATTACTAGCCCCCCAGTCCGTCAGCTGACGGAGGAGTAAGAAGCAGTATTTGAAATATTACTACTAAACAGCTTCAAAGATGCACTCTTACATCCCCGATATTTATCCCGATATTTATCGGGAGGAGCTTCTGGTTCTTATAAACACGGAACATTGAACGCGGAACACGGAACCCTCCCTCAACTTTCAAACCCTTCAAACCCTTCAAACCTTCCTATCTCCACAACGCGGAACACGGAACATTGAACACGGAACGTTCCCTTCAAACTTTTTCATTATTTGGTATAGGTTCAGAGGGGGTTCAGTGAGGGTTCAGTGAGGGTTCAGAGAGGGTTCAGTGAGGGTTCAGTGAGGTACATCCCTCCGAACCCCCTCGCAACCCCCTCGCAACCCCCTATCAAGTATGACAGGAAATAGACAGGATTTGCCCGACAGAAAATCTGAAAAATTGAAAAAACGAAGGAAAACAAAACCTACTCCTTCCTTATTTTCAAAGGAAGCATGATCCGTCACCAGATTGGATCCGCCAGAATGGTGAGATGAACGAAAGCTGGCACAACCCGGGATGATGGTTGGGGTTAGGGGGTTGAACTTTAGGCAGGAATGAAAATGGGAAATCCGGACTTTTCGTACCTGAAGATGATTGGATAGACGGCAAACAGGAAATCACATAAACTGACAACCCGTGATGGTGTCGCCAACCTGTAAACCTGATTTTCTTTAAATAGTAAATTGTAAATGATGAATTGGTAAATGGTCTTTTATCAAATAAGCAATTCAAAGTGTTTAGTGATGCATTTTGATGTATGACCTCCCAACCCCCAAACTAGTCTTTATACACATCTTTAGATGAAGCAGCTTGCTAACGAATGACCTTGCCCGGTGAGCCGAAAAACAAGTGAGGTAGGCGGTTAAAAATCGTCCTGTTTGAGTTCCGACGTATTTCGTCGGACGAGTTTGGACGATTTGAGCCTGCCGAGCGTAAGTTTTTCGAGTGAAGCGGGCGAAGTCTTGACTTTTTTGCCTACTTTTTGTGGCAAGACAAAAAGTAGGTCGGGGTTTGGGGTGAAACCCCATATTAAATGACGTCTTCTTTATAAACTCACTATAGCTTATGTTTAATTTTCTCTTAAAAAAAATGTGTATAAAGACTAGAACCCCAAAAGGGGGAGTAAGAGTACATCTTCAGAAGTGATCTAATATTAGCAATTATACAAATGCTGCATCTTAAAGCCCCCTTTGGGGGTTGGGGGGTTAGGAAGATGATATATGCTAAAACTGTCAGATTACACATTTAACAAATATATCATTACTTATTCCTGTTTACTTAGTAAACTGTCTTTTATCAACTAGTAAATTGTAAGTAATAAGAACCATATATTGTACTATTATTCTTACTTGAAAAACAGGACTTGTTAATGATCCAAAATAAGGGAATAAGGTTTTTTAATTCGGGTTATTTGGTTTTCTACTAAGGTTTAATATTCAAATAATAAGGGTTTTAAATCAATAAACATTATTATTATTTTTTTCCGTAGTAGAAATGTTAAGAGAATACATCTAACCTTTATTCCCTTATTTCAAATTAAAATCATACGACATTATTTGTTTTCTTTTACTTAAATGAATAAATACTAAATTCTTTTTCATCAAATAGTAAATTGTAAATGATGAAATAGTAAATTCTTTTTTATCAAATCGTAAATGAATAAATAGTAAATTCTTCAGATGTTCCCGAATTCTTTCAAAAGATCTGCTTTGAAATTGTCGATGTCCACGTGCTCAATGGTTTTCCGGGTAAGGATTTTTACCGTTTTCAGGGAGGATCGTAATTCATTTTCTTCAAAGTTCTTAATCCCCTGCAACAACAGGATCCTGTCTTTTTTCAGCTCATTGAGCCGGAGGGCTTCGTCGGGAGTGAGCATGTCCAAGGGCACCAGGTTTGTGAAATCGGGGCAGGTATATACCTCGCTTTTGGAAAGCGATCCGTTTAAAATCACGACATAGGCTTTCTCCAGGATGATCCAGTACCGGATAAACGATACGGAACATGCGATCGTTTTTTCGGGGACATTCAGGTTCCGGAAGTAGATGGTCAGCTTGTCTTTTACCGTATCATAGTGTTCAACAATCATCATTTGAATCAGCTGATCGGTCAGGGTCATCTCTGAGTCAAAATTAATGCGCCTGATAAAGGTTTTGAAGTCCTTGAGATCAATGGTTTCGACCTTACTTAAAAAATTGTACAGCAGATAGGTATCGCCGAGGCGTATTCGCTCCAGGTCATTAAACTCGATATTTTTTATGATAAAATTATGCAGTTCGTAAATGCTGCCAATGGTGAAATGATGGCTGGTGCGCTCGTTGATCAGAAATTTCAACCTCTCCAGGGCAATCTCCCCGGCAATGACCAGCCCGTTGATTTCATCCAGGATTGCCAGTTCTGCATCCGACAAATTCCCGGTAAAGGGTTTATACACCAGGTCGTGCTCCACCTCCGACCACGCATGCATCAACACCGAGGCCACCTGGATTTCAACCGTCGGCTGATGCGTATTCGTGTTGTTTTTTGATTTGTTCTGCTTAACCCTGTAGTGGGTGGCCCAATAACCCGAAAAACGCTTTGTATTAACCGGTCTGAACGATTCTTCGGGAAAGCTTTTCTTTTCCTCCACCTGAAACAGGCGGGTGATGATATGGTCCACTAATGCACGTTCGGAAGGGAAATACAAGGAAACCCGCACACCAGCCAGGTCGATGATATCGGCGTATATATCTTCAACGGATGTGTACTTTTTTTCAATATTCCGTTTGACCAGTTTATCCTTCAACTTATCAGGCCGCTTTGCCCGATGGGTCACTTCCGCTTTTATCCCCTGTTTGATGAGCTGGTCCTCGATTTTATCCGCTACAATCTCTGACAATTTTTGATAATAGTCATATTCCTTGTTGTACTGTTTCAAAAAGTCGTAAATGATTTTCATCGGGAGATTACCTTTTAATTTGAAAATGACGCATGAATCTGTAAGCCTGCTTCCTTTAAAAACATACTGATAGTGCTGTTTTTAACCATTTCAATTGATATAACGCATATTCATCAAATAAGTTTCTGGTGAAATAACAACGATTGGTTGTTCGATTAAAAAATGAATTATCTATTATGCCATATCCTGTTTTTTATTATTATTTATTCATTTACCATTTCATAAAATGCTTTTTATCATTAAATAAATTAATTTGATTATCTGGAAAAACTCCTAAAGCATAAGAGAAATGATTCCGAAGAATTGAATCTGTGAACTTGCAATTGAAGAATTTAAAACCTTATTTTTCTTTATTTTTACCCTTCGTAGAAAACTAAACTACCACAACTCTAACCCTTATTCCCTTATTTACTGAAGATTAAAAGAAATTCACAACGTATTATCAACAGTCAATAAATGCAATAAAATTAGGGAATAAGGGTGGGTTATATGGGTATCAGGTTTTCTACGAAGGGTAAGAAAACAAAAATAAGGGCTTTTGATATCACATTTAAACCCTTTGTATTTAAAATGATGACTTTATAAACGAACATATTGCGGATATTCATAAAATTAAACAATATTCTGTATTTTCATATCCTAATTCCAATTTAAGAAATCAAAGCATTTATAATTAATATCTCATTTAAGACTATTAAAAAACAAAAAACGCCCATAGCCTAAGCCATGAGCGGTTCCCTTAAATAGTAAATCGTACATGAACAAATGGTAAATGCTTTAATGTTCTTCGATGTATCCTTCCTTATTTTAAAATTATAACTCTAAGACATTTTTTTTCCCCCACCATTTACTTAAATATCAGGATTAAATACAGCAAAAATCAAGGCTATATTCTTTTCCTGTCGAATAAGCCGTTAATGCAAAATCAGTTGTCTGGTAGATTTTTCGGTTCGTGTCACTGCCTTAACGATATAAGATCCCGGGGACAATGCAGTGGGAATGGTAGTTACCGTACCTGCTGCAAAGGAGTATTGGCGGATCATCTTTCCGGCTATGTCGAACAACTGAACAGTACCCGCATCACCGGACTTATTATCCACAAAAACCGTACTGCGCGAACTGAAGACATTTAACCCGCTTCCACCGGCATTCGTAACGGGGGTACCGGTTGGAACATCTACATTGGTCACGATCTTAAAACGTTTGATCAGGGTATCAGTGGGATAAGCATTGAAGGTATAGGTTGAGCCACTGTTGGTTATGTCAATTGTTTTCTGTTTCAACAGATCCTGCAGGTAGACATTCCGGTAACGTTGCACCACACCCTTTTGGGTAAAGGTAAAGGTGTAGGTGGTGTCCTCACCGAGCTCAAAGGCAATAATGGAGTTATTCATGTCATCTACCGAATTCACCTGATAATCACCATCTTCCTCCGAAGCATAGATTTGCGGTGACTCGAGACCACCATAGAATTTTTCACCATCCCAGCCATTATCGAAACTATGGGTACAATTCGGGTCGGTAAAGATCCACATCCGGTCACTGTACCTGGAGCCTTTCACATCAATCTTAGTCCACACATCACCGGTCGAAGCACCTGCCTGTTGCATACCCTTCACACGTAACGGAACACTATCGGGAACGATCGTTCCGGCATTGGCGTACGGGATCCAGACAGTAGCATTTGGATCGTCGGCAAGGGCCATAACCAGGAAGGCCTGCATGGACGGAATCTGATGTTGAAGGCCTGCTTTACCGGCCCATCCCTGTGGTACCACGGTATATTGACCGGGTATGCCGTTTGAATCGATAGAATCGGCAGCACCACCTGAACCAGCTGCAATCCAGTCATCTTTTGACCCTGTATTGTAAAAATAAACCGTCTTCAGCATCTTGGTGCCAAAACCAATCTTAGAGATCTGGATGGCAGATGTATACGGATTTCCAATCAGGTTCTGACCGGGATATGATGCACCTGCAGTATAGGATTGCCGGCAATAATAATCCTGGTTCTCCAGTTGCCCCTGAAAGACATAGGTATTGGGGGTGGTGCGCGTAATTTCGTAGCCTGTAAACGAGGTTAACGGGGATGAATTACTCAGTTGTTCCCAGTGAACCGGAGTGTCATTTTCATGCATCTGGCGGATATAACTGCCGTCGAGTGTAGGTGATGGCGTCATGGAATGAAGCGGGATTCCAACAAATTGCCAGCGGTAATGGGCATTTACATTTGACGCTACCGAGTACATTTCTACGGAAGCCTGAACGGGAGAAGTTGCCGGGTTGTGGAAGATTAATGAACCATTCGCACCGGTAGTCCCTGCTTTGATATAGATCTGGGCCGGGTCGTTGTTTGTAGTGACCGACCCGTTTACGGTAAGGCATTTGGCAGCAGGAATGACCAGCCGTTTGGACGACTTATCGGTCAGGTTACCTACCCGACGGTCATGATCCAGGATCAGGTCGTTCGTAGCCGAAACATCAAAAACCACATTCGATCCTGTAGCAGGAACAAGGTTATTGGACCAGTTGGCTGTATTTCCCCAGTTGGTATCGATCTTACCGGTCCATAAGTTAGGCAGGCCGTTTATCCAGAATAACCAGGCAGGATCATCGGGAGCAATGGAATTCACACATCCGGAGCATCCACCCCCACTGACTGTTCCCAGGACTGCGATCAGGTTACCCGGGCTATTTTCATGCAGGTTGCCGTTGACATAATAATTCTGGATGATCAGGATCTCGGCGTTGTTGTACATATTTGTGGATTGCCAGCCTTCGGTAAACGACTGACCGACTACCAGGATACCGGTATTGGAGATCGTTATTGAACCTCCTGTCTCGTTTAAATTACCCAGCACCATGAGTTTTCCGGTACCCTTGATCACAAAGCTGGAACCGGAGATCATATTCCCCTTGACAATCATAGTACCACCGTCCTCAATGGTAAGGCCCCCGCTGGTATTCGAATAATCACCATCCAGGATCAGCGTGCCATATACGTCAAGCAGCCATGCATTTGCAGTTGTACCGGTTACGGTATGCCCTGCACTGATTACAACAGACTGACCGGAAGTAGGTGGTACAGGTGCACCAGCCCAAGGCAACGACCAGATAGCAGGATCGGTCAATACTCCGGAAGAAATGCTCACATACGATGCCCCGTAGCAAGATATACTCAGGACAAGAAAAAAGATCACAAGAAAAAAGGAGTTGAATTTACGCATAGAAATCATATTTGATGTTGAAACAGGATACAGCAGTAACGTGGAGGCAGTTGATTTGACCATCCCGCACCCGGAAATCGGGGCTAATGAGACAGCCGGAGTTAATAGAGGATATCATGCTGGAATATAACACACTTACAATCTAAAACAAAATAATATTGCCTAACGCACCAGGAAAACATCCAAAAGTATAACAATTAATTAAATATATTAATTTTTTCGATGTAATTAATGTTAATTTAAAAAGTCAACCTATTATGCAACAGCCTAAAAGGATTTGCGTAAATATTCTATCTTGCGGTTGAAGAAACCTCGTAAAAATAGTCGGTAGAAGGTAGTAGGTAGAAAGATAGTGGGTAGAAAGATAGTGGGTAGTAGGTAGAAAGATAGTAGGTAGCATTCCAGACTGGGAATACAAGTCTAAAAATTAAATGAAACGACTGCAAATACAATTATTCTGCCCCAAGCCCCTAAAGGGGATGTAAATTACAACCGTCTCCTAAACCAATTTCCTCAGATGAAGTGACTCTCGCCTACCACTCTTAACATCTCCTTTAGGGGCTTGGGGCAGTTAGTTTCTTAAGAGTCGGTAGTCGGTAGATGATACTGGGTAGTAGGTAGAAGAAAGAAGAAAGTATGTTAATAATAAATGTTATGATGCTGATATACACCTGTTTAAATATTTGAGTACAAACCGTTTGGTGACAAAGACCCGAAAGGTTTGTATTTCTGTTTCAACGGGGTATTTCTTTATAATAGAAAGGGGTTGGATTTACCAAACGATTGCATCGAAAGCCTAAACTTTTACAACCTGCCCCATAAGTCCTGACAATTTTATAACTTTGCAGATGAATTGGTTGTCCCGATAGTTATCGGGAAGGTGATGTGATCGTGATGCACAGATGAATCAAAACCCGCCAATGAATGGTAAATAGGATATGAAATAATAGTAAATAGAAACAATGGATTTTAAATACGACATAATTGTAATCGGTGCCGGACACGCAGGATGTGAAGCTGCCACTGCTGCCGCAAACATGGGATCAAAGACCCTGCTCATCACCATGGACATGAATAAAATAGGGCAAATGAGTTGTAACCCGGCTGTAGGTGGAATTGCCAAAGGACAGATTGTGCGTGAAATCGATGCTTTGGGTGGGCATATGGGAATCGTGACTGACCGCAGTGCCATTCAATTCCGCATGCTGAACAGGTCAAAAGGTCCGGCCATGTGGAGTCCACGCTCCCAGAGTGACCGCCAGCAATTCATACACGAATGGGTCAAAACAGTTACAAACACAAAAAATCTGTTTATCTGGCAGGATACGGTAACCGAACTGGTCATAGAGAACGGGGAAGTCACAGGGCTTAAGTCAGCACTGGGTATCCACTTCCATGCAAAATGCGTCGTACTCACCGCAGGAACTTTCCTGGGAGGACTCATGCATTTTGGGAAAACACAGCTGGTGGGAGGACGAATATCAGAGCCTGCTTCATTTGGAATCACCGGACAATTAAAAAACCTTGGTTTCACCACGGATAGAATGAAGACCGGTACCCCTTGCCGCATTGACGGAAGGAGTATTGATTTTACCAGAATGACCGAACAAAAGGGAGATGTTGACTTCCATAAGTTCTCCTTCCTGGAAGAATCACAACGGGAACTGAAACAGATGAGTTGCTGGATCACCAACACGAACCAGACGACACACGATAAATTACGCGAAGGATTGGATGATTCTCCCCTTTACAACGGACAAATCAAAAGCATCGGACCGCGTTATTGCCCGAGCATAGAGACAAAGATTATCACTTTTGCCGATAAGAATTCGCACCAGTTGTTCCTGGAACCTGAAGGAGTGGATTCTCAGGAATACTATTTGAATGGTTTTTCCTCTTCCCTCCCACTCCGTGTTCAGATTGATGCCATACAAACCATCACAGGACTGGAAAATGCACAACTGTTCCGTCCGGGGTATGCCATTGAATACGATTTCTTCGATCCAACCCAACTGAAACATACGCTGGAAACGAAGAGAATCAGGAATCTTTTCTTTGCCGGACAGGTTAATGGAACTACCGGATATGAGGAAGCAGGAGGCCAGGGATTGATGGCAGGGATCAATGCACATATCAATTGCCATGGAGGAAATGAATTCACGCTGGGGCGCAATGAAGCATATATTGGCGTTTTGATCGATGATTTAGTTACCAAAGGTGTGGATGAACCGTACCGTATGTTTACCTCCCGAGCCGAATACAGGTTGTTGCTGCGCCAGGATGATGCGGATATGCGCCTCACCGAACGCGGATATGCCATTGGATTGGCCACAAAAAACCGGATCGACCAGCTTCAGGCAAAGAAAGAAAAGCAGGCTGTATTGACTGCCTTTCTTAAAAATACATCGATCAAACCGAATGAAATAAATGATTTCCTCGTTACAAGGGATTCTTCGGAACTAAAACACGGTTGCAAACTGAGCGATCTGGTACTACGTCCACAGCTTGGAATAAACGATCTGGCAACAGCAATACCTGTATTGCAGGAAAAAATCGATGAAATCGGAAGCATAGAAGAAGAAATCGTGGAGGCAACAGAAGTACTGTTGAAGTACGAAGGCTACATTGAACGCGAAAGATTGATCGCTGAAAAGCTGTTAAGGCTGGAACATATCAACATTTCAGGACGGATAGACTACAACTCTATCCTCTCCTTATCCACCGAGGCACGTCAAAAACTAACCCGGATAGAACCTGAAACGATTGGTCAGGCAAGCCGTATTCCGGGCATTTCACCGAGTGATGTGAACATATTGCTGGTTATGCTGGGAAGATAATTAGCAGGTAGTTTTTAGTAAGTAGTCGGTAGTATGTAGCCGGTAGTGGGTGGTCAGTAGTGGGAGATTTAATTCGATTTTTCATAGTGCAGATGGTTTTCATGGTAAAAATTCAATTAAAAAAAACACGGGTTTCAGACAAAAAAATAAATTCCCTAACGGGAATATCCGGAATAAACATCGGTGGAAACTGTTAAAGCAACGTTGAAAAAGGATATAAATACTGTATCAGCAGGCAAACAAAATAGCTTTTCATTTGTTCCACGTGAAACAATAATCGATAAAAACGGAGATTTCAAGTTTAAAAAAAGCAGGGATAAAAAGTATAATCCGGAGAATTCAACCATCTGAAACCAGAAATACAACAGAGACAAAACAAAATATCCAAAAAATAACATTACCATTATATATTCAAAATGCAACTCATATACAGCAAACTACCTACTAAAACCACCTACTGCTTACTAAAAACTACCCACTACCAACTACTTACTACCTACTAAAAACTACCTTCTACATACTAACTTGTTCCACGTGGAACAACGCAACACAGACCATGAAAACACAATCCACATTGAAAGAACAGGTAAAAGCACTGCCGGATAAGCCGGGAGTTTACCAGTATTTTAATGCTAGCGAAGAGATCATATATGTCGGGAAAGCCAAGAATTTAAAGAAAAGGGTCACCTCCTATTTCAACAAAATTCATGATTCGGGCAAGACAAATGTGCTGGTGAAAAACATTGTTTCGCTCAAATATATCGTGGTCGATACCGAAGAAGATGCCCTCCTTCTTGAAAATAATCTGATCAAACAATACCAGCCCCGGTACAATGTATTGCTCAAAGATGGCAAAACATACCCCAGCATTTGCATCACCAACGAACCGTTTCCACGTATTTTCAAGACCCGGAATATCTATAAAAACGGAGGTACCTATTTCGGACCGTACAGTTCGAATTATACATTGAACTCGTTGCTCGAAATAATTCATGACCTCTTCCCTATCCGCACCTGCCACCTTGCATTAACCAAGGAAAATATTCAGGCCGGTAAATTCAAGGTCTGCCTGCAATACCACATACACCGGTGCAACGGACCCTGTGAAGGAAAAGAATCGGAACCGGATTACCTCAAACGAATCGAACAGATCCGGCAGATTATCCAGGGCGATGCCAATGAGATCAGCAAGGTATTGCTCGACCAGATGCACCGGCTGGCTGCGGAATATAAATACGAGGAAGCCCATCAGATAAAACTGAAATACGACCTGATAGAAAACTATAAATCGAAATCAATCATTGCAAATTCAGTGGTTGAAAATACCGACGTGTTTGCCTATGATGAAGATGAAAACTCCGCATTCGTAAATATCCTCCGGATATCCAAAGGGTCCATTATACAGGGTTACACGATCGAATACAAGAAAAGGATTGATGAAGACAAAGCGGAAATACTTGCGTTGGCCATCGTTGAATTAAGGGAACGATTCAAAAGTAATTCGAAAGAAGTAATAGTTCCTTTTGAAATCGACTATCCTATTAAAGGAGTATCTGTCATAACACCTCAACGTGGCGACCGTAAAAAGCTGCTTGAGCTCTCCATGCAAAATGTACGGCAGTACAAACTGGATAAAATGAAGCAGGCAGAAAAACTAAACCCAGACCAACGAAGCATTCAATTGTTAAAAAGCATACAGGAAGTGCTGCATATGGATAAGCCCCCAATGACCATCGAGTGTTTTGATAACTCAAACATATCGGGTAGTGATGCCGTAGCGGCTTGCGTAGTATTCAAAATGGCAAGGCCTTCGAAAAAGGATTACCGGAAATACACCATTAAAACAGTGGTAGGCCCCGACGATTATGCTTCCATGAAAGAGGTAGTGCGAAGGAGATACACCCGCATGATCAATGAGGAAACACCCCTACCCGACCTGATCATTGCCGATGGGGGTATTGGGCAAATGGAAGTAATCCGGCAGGTAGTGGAAGATGAACTTAAGCTCAACATTCCGATTGCCGGACTTGCCAAAGACAGCAAGCATCACACCCGTGAAATGTTGTTTGGATTTCCTCCGAAAGCAATCGGCATGAAACCGACCGATCAGCTTTTTAAATTACTGGCTTCCATGCAAGACGAAGTACACCGGTTTGCCATCACCTTCCACCGTGACAAACGAAGCAAGACACAGATCGCATCAGAGCTTGATACCATACCCGGAATTGGTGAAAAAACAAAAAGTGACCTGATACATCATTTTAAGAGCATAAAACGAATTAAAAGCGCTGAATTGAAGGAACTTGTCGATATAGTTGGAAGTAGCAGAGCATCAACTGTTTACAACTATTTTAGAGCACAGTTGAAGGCCTGAGAATTGAATAGAATAAATTATCTGCCCACGAAGGCGTAAATACAGTAAGGAAAAAGGCTTATCTTTGCACGAGAATCAGGAGTAAGAGGTAAGGAGCAAGAGGCAAGAACCGGTTAGTGATACAAAGCCTGATTTTTGATACTTGCCTCTTACCTCTTGCTCCTTGCTTCTTAAAAATTACTCCTTACTCCTAAATTTATAGATCATGCATATATTAACAATTGAATCCATTGAGAGCATCCACGAAACCGCCCGTCAATTTATCGGACTGATTGGAGAGAATACCGTTTTTGCCTTCAACGGGAAAATGGGTGCCGGAAAAACAACTTTTATAAAAGCGATCAGCGAAGTGATGGGTGTGAAGGAAACTGTTAACAGTCCTACCTTCTCCATCGTGAACGAATACGAAGCAGCAGATGGCAGGATCATTTACCATTTCGATTGCTACCGCATCACCAAAACCCAGGAAGCCCTCGACCTTGGTGCCGAAGAATACCTTTACAGCGGCAACCTGTGTTTTATCGAATGGTCGGAGAACATAGCTCCTCTCCTACCCGACTCGTTGGTAAATGTCGATATCGAAGAACAGGAAGACGGGAAAAGAAAGATTAGCATGTTTTGAATTAAAGTGAAACTTTAAACTGCAAACCTGAATAAATAGCCCATTAGATAAAAAAATATCAGGGACACGTGATTTCCTAATCACGTTATACAACACTTTTATTATCAATTTAAAATGGGAAATACAGAATCCAGAAAAGAAAATTGTAGTATCTATAAACATATTGAATTTTAAAAACAAAATTAAGGGTATTTTGTTGATACATAGAGTAAAACAAGTAATAAACAAATGAAAAAGAGAAAGAAGTCCTCCGTCATGGAGCAGGTAACGGCAGCCCGAAAGCAAAGCCGGGAAGAAGAGATTCAAGCACATGGGAAATCGATTAATTATCGAAAGGTTATGGAAAGCAAAAGGCAGTATAACCGGAAAAAAAATAAGGCAGACGATGAGGTTCTGCCTTATTTGTTTATATTTGTGACATAATATTTACAATACAAGTTTTTTTTATACATTCATTTTAAAAAAAACTACATTTTAGTCGCTATTCATAACACGAGTTTTTCTATTACAGTTAAAAAGATTCTCTTTGTATTTTTATTAAATTAGTACTTGAATTCGCGAGCATGCTGCTTATAATAATTTATTGAACAATGCAATACCATATAACCATTCAGCCTTTATATACATAATCTCTGTGTTTATGTTTGGGAAAACCCGTATTTATGTGTGTAAATATAAACAAGTAAGTAAATAAATTATTATGAAACAATTTGTACAATTATGTATTAAAAGATCCCTTTTAATGGGACTCCTTTCCCTGTTTGCTGTAAATGTTTTTGCCTATACCCCACCGACCGCATTACAAGTTGCCTGGAGTGGATCTGACCAAACATCGACTTGTCATCAATTTGGAGATTACATCACAAATGTAACTTTTGCCGGGATTAATAATACCACTCCTGTAGGTACTTCTGGCTGGCATTTCGATTATGGAAGAACGAGCCCCCAAGTTACTCCCGGAGAGGTTACAATCGGACAAAGTTATCCTATCTCAGTAACAGTATCTGGTCAAGATCTTAATTATCAGTATATTGCAGTGTACGTTGACTGGAATCAAAATAATGTAATTGGAACAGCATTATTCCCATATGTACTAGACGCAAACGAAAATCCTGTTGTATGGTATAGTAATACAGGAACCGGATCAAAGACACTAACAGGAACAATCAATGTTCCTGCCGGAATATCCCCAGGACAAATATACATGCGTGTCATGCTGGATGCTGATACCGGAGGCGCTAACGGTGGCGATTATACATGTGCCATTGGTTTTGGAGAATCTGAGGATTACGTTTTAAATGTTAAGGCGGCTTCATTGCCTCCTACTGCAACAACAGGTGGTGCAACAAGTATTTCTACTTCCGGTGCAACACTGAATGGAACAATAAATGCCAACAATGCAAGCACAGCTGTTACTTTTGAATACGGAACAACTACCGGTTATGGCACTAGTGTAACAGCAGATCAAAGTCCGGTTACAGGAAGTTCGGCTACTTCGGTCAGTAAAGCTATCACAGGTTTAACACTTAACACAACATATCATTTCAGAGTTGCCGGTGTAAGTACTTCAGGAACAACCAACGGAACAGACCTTACATTTACCACAACTGCGGTTGTTCCAACCGCAACCACTACGGCTGCAACGGTCATTACTACCACCGGAGCAACGCTGAACGGAAACATCAATGCAAACAATGCAAGCACGGCTGTCAGCTTTGAATATGGTTTGACGACAAGTTATGGAACAAGCGTTACTGCAACACAAAGTCCGGTTTCTGGAATTACAGCGACAACGGTTACTTATTCCCTTACCGGATTAATTCCCAACGTTACTTACCATTACAGGGTAAAAGGGGTAAATACGGCAGGAACAACCAACGGGACTGACCTTACATTTACCACAACAGCCGCTGTGCCAACTGCAACCACTTCGGCGGCGACATCCATTACCACCACCGGGGCAACACTGAACGGAAGTATCAATGCGAACAATGCAAGCACAACTGTCAGCTTTGATTACGGCACTACAACCAGCTACGGAACCAATGTGACTGCAACCCAAAGTCCGGTGACTGGAACTACAGCAACAGCAGTTAGTTCCGGACTTACCGGATTAGTTCCCAACACTACTTACCATTACAGGGTAAAAGGGGTAAATACGACAGGAACAACCAACGGAACAGACCTGACATTTACCACAACAGCCGCTGTGCCAACTGCAACCACTTCGGCGGCAACATCCATTACCACCACCGGGGCAACACTGAACGGAAGTATCAATGCGAACAATGCAAGCACAACTGTCAGCTTTGATTACGGCACTACAACCAGCTACGGAACCAATGTGACTGCAACCCAAAG
>Ga0302271_10001632_pt1 | contig 21361 bp, 17 predicted proteins | sample III_Bog_N1_1_FD_198767 | JGI IMG/M metagenome (GOLD analysis project Ga0302271, IMG submission 198767) | Peat permafrost microbial communities from Stordalen Mire near Abisko, Sweden - III_Bog_N1_1 | ecosystem: Environmental > Terrestrial > Soil > Wetlands > Peat | place: Sweden: Abisko... | reverse complement strand
AAAAATCAATCTAAGAAGACAAAGATGCTGCAAGTGATGATGAGGAAGATGATGGCAGAAAGAAAAAAGGAGGAAAAGGAGGTAAAAAATAAGCATAAGCCAGTGCTAGTGCATCAGCTAGAGTTGAAAAGAAAGAAAAGAAACCTAGCTAACAATAAAAAAATGCTGCTAAAAAACAATCAGTCGAAAGAGGAAACTCGTTGTTTAGCTAAGAAGAGTTCATCGAAGCATTGCTCAAATCCGGAGTCCTCAAAAAAGAAGACAGAGATGAAATATTCTAAACTAAACTCTACAATACGGCACTTCCTAGATTGCAGAAGTACATTGAATAACTGAGAAGAGAAATGCTCGATAAGAAAAAATCTGTTCAAGCTGATGCCATTGTGCAATACAGCCAGTTATTGGAGGATTCAGTTCTCATTGCCTAAGTCACTTAAAACTCTATTTAGTTGATTGAGCAATCTCATTCTGATATTAATGTCACTCTCTTCTCCACAAACCTTCAATATGCTCTGCGTCTTATCATCGAGAACTCAATCGTCTTGATTTGCAAGAAGTTAGCTATCTCCCTACCTTAAGGTCTTTTTATCAAAAAGGACGAAGAAGATGCAAATAAAAATATCCTAATGGTCTCTTTCTAACTCAAAAAAGTCTTTAAAAATAAAGATATGCTCGCTCAAGCAATCTCTCTTCTTCCGAAAGAATACTCGCAGTTCCTTACAAAGGCTTTTGAGCTCTACCTTCGTAAGAAGCCAGAAGCATTGCTTGAATTCTTGCTGAGTAATACCCATCTTCTAGGTGTTAGGGGTATTTTAGATAAAAAAATCGAAAAGAATCTTCTTCTGACTTCCAAGTATTATTTCAAGGATTTGATTAAGAAGGATAAAGCAGACTTGAAACTATCTTTCTAGCGAGCAGTCCTCTATCTTTTAATAGATAAATACAGTCTCTGTTTTGTTGGCAATTTAGATCAAAGTCTCTTTGCTGTTTTAACAGTTGTGTTGACTTAGTTCTCTAGAGAAACTGAGGACATTTATGCACCATACACTCAAGCTCTTTCTAATTATTAATTAGTCTCTAATGATTTAAAAGAAGGAGCAGAAGGTTTAGATTTGGCGCAAATCAAATTTGAATAATCTTTGCAGACTTTGATCAAAGCATCAAAAATGTGAAAACGAATAAAAGAATTTATTTGATTATTTTGTATTGTCGATACTCATTGCGTATTTGTGTTGCAAGTTAATAAGTTGTTTTTATTGTAGAAATATTCTCTCCAATAATATTGAGTTCTCATAGCAACCACTTTTTTAACAATAATCTTTTACAATTTACAAAGCTTATTTGTTTTTTTAATCTTAAAGCCATTTCTTTATTAATTAATCAATCTTTGAGTTATTGTGATTCTCAAAAGAAGATAACATACTCAACTTAGTATTTCAAACTATTAATTTTACAATCTTATAACACTTTCATAGGTTAGTTCGCCTAATCGATTAAATTATTTTTTAGAAATGCGCCAAGGTGCTTTGAATTGGTTGGGGGAAATAATTCAAAAATCTTTAATTGTCCCAATTGGATACTTGAAGCTGAAAAGAACAATGAGAAACAAGAATCACCTACATTATGGCAGTCAGATCAGCTTGAAATTATAATTAAAAGGGAATACTTATGTTTCTTCAGAGGGATTTACCTCTAAAAGTGTTATTGCATATGACTACGCTTCTGAATCTCATGATTAGTTGAAGAACAGTGATTTCTTAGATTCAGTGTTTTTAGTCATTCCTCTCTATTAATATGCTGCTCAACAAATGATTCAACAGCAATTAGAAAAATTCTACCAAGAAGAAACTAAGAAATTCTAAAATGAGATCAACTCCAGAGAAAATGCTACCAAAATGGAGTAGAATAGTTAGAAATCGGAGGAATAATAAAAAAAGTAAAAAGAAAGTCAACTTCAGAGTATTCAGCAAGAGCTATTGCGCGAATTGAATCAAAATATCATTAAGTTCAATAAAAACAAAAATGAAAAAATCGCTTATGGAGAAAAATTCTAGCTTTAGCATTTTCGCTCCAAGAAATACTTGTGCCTTTCTAATTAATCAAATGATGATTCAATCTAAAGAACATTTTCTCTTTAGTTTGAGGCAAATCCCTCAGAAATGACGGCGTTCAAATTCGTTTCTGCTTACAAGCATTAACTTGAAATATCAAAGGACATTTAATTCAATTCCCATGTGTATTTAGCCATCGATGTTGAAAAAGAAGGCTACATATATTTCCTCAATTCAGATGAACAAAAAGGACAATAGCTATAATATAAAGGAGATGGTCTAAAGGAATCAGGACAGCCACAAGAAACTCTTTTTCTTAGAGAAAGGAAGAGTGATTTTTACTTCAAATTCGCTAAACAAACTATCTTTGAGTAAAAAAAATAATTTAAAAAAGAGATAATTTGAAAGATGACATTTCTAATAAATATTATTAAAACAGAATTTAGTTGTATTGTGAATGCATTGAAGACGATGTGAAGACACAAGCATAAGAAGACATCTCAACTTTAACTTATGGAGACATCATTTGGATTACAGAAAATTAATCTGAGAGCTACTTAGAATGCGTAGACAACATTGAAGATCAAATTATGAAGGGTGGGTAAATTCCAAATGTATTGACTAGTTTAAGCTAGTATGCTGTGGCCAAGACTGAGGAAGAGTTCGATATGAAACAAAAGGCACTATAAAAACTCAAGCCAAAAAACTAAAAGAATACCTCTCAACTTAGTCTTCTCTTTAAGAAAATGTAAAGCTCAGAGCTCAAAAATACTAGAGGCTTGTGGAAATTGGAGTCACCAGAGATGGATAAAGGTGGGCCAATTTCACAGAAATCTGAAGTTCGCCTTAAAAACATAAGAAACGGACTTTATCTTAGTTTTGTAGAGGAGATTCCTGTGGAGGATGATAAATCTACAGCAGCATTTGGCGGAGAATAAAGTAAACAAAATAAATAAAAAAATGTAGTCATTGAGATGAAGAAACAAGACAACAGTGACATGAAAAGCACTCTATTTCAACTTGTCCGCAAATATGACAGCACAACAACGTCTACTCATTCAGAATTCCTCTATGATTTCCTTTATGATCTCAAACATATTTAGACATAATTTTATCTTGGATAAATGCACAAAAAAGATTTCAAAAACAGAAAATCAGATTTAAGATAAACTCTCAATGCGCCCTACAATAATTTATCCGGGAACAATCCCCAAAAGAATCTTTCTAACTCAATGACAGGAGACAATATTATTAAGGTTACTGATTAAACAGAAGATAATGATATTGATGACTACTCAAAAAAAGTGCTAGCTGCAGCTATCACTATTGCAGAATCAGATAGCAAAGAATATATTAAACTTTATAAAGCTCCCCATGAAGAAGTATGGGAAATTCTGTATCTTTTAAGTTGCATCCCTTAATTACAAAGGGGCATTAATCTTCAAAAGCACGTGAATACTTCTATTATTGATGTCATTCAATAAGATGAAGTCGATGACCGTCAAATTAGGAGAATTAAAGTATGAAATATGCACACAACAATAGTTTTAATTATTTGTGCAATAATTGTTAAAAAGTATTTGCTCGTTTTAATAACTCGTTTTTGACAGCAAGAAGCAGACAGTCTAGAGAAGCAGTTCTTGTAGTTTAATAAGACCATCTAATCGATAGTCTAATTCTGCTATGATGCAAAATCGTCAATACAAGCAAATGCAGCAGATGAAAGTAAGTTTAAGTGCAATATTAAACGACAAAGATTGCTCAGAGAACAAGGTGTGCTTAGATACATAACTCTAGTGATAAAAGAGCTGTTTCCTGATTCTAAAATTAAATAGAGTCCTTTCAAGAAAGCATTACTCAATGAAGATTTTCTTGTTTAGGAGCTCAAGATATTTAAGGGAATCGGCAGATTGGAAAAAGAAGACTCAATAATATAGATTACAACAGCTGCTTCTATCATGGAGCTGAAAGGCAAAGCAATCAAAATATTCAAAGGACTGTGCAAGATACTGCGTAGCTGCTATCAGCTTATTTATCAAATTTGCTACAATAACTCTGAAAACTAAATTGAAGCTTTCAAATATATTAAGGTGTACAAAAATCACATCGGTAAGAGATTCCACAACATAGTCAAGTGTCAATTTAACAATTGCTTTTAAAAGGTTATGGAGTTGGTGCAGAGAGTTGCATAATTTCGATTATGAAAGACAACGAAGATCTTCTTATCTCTTAGAACTTCACAGATGTCTTAATAATGCAAGATGATCTGGATGATAATGAAAATAGAGATGCAAGGTAAATGTGAATTCATTAACAAATACAATTTAGTCATGATTCTTACATGCTTTTGTAGCAAAACTAATCAAATGAATTTGGAAGAGCAGCAGGAAGATCAGCTGCTCACTACTAAAAAGCATCTGAATAAATAAGGATAGAAGATATTTGAAGAGAAGAATAAACTGGTCAACATTATTTTTTAGCAATACGAGCAGGTCTGTAAAATTGACTGGTAATAGAAAGCACAAGTTTATGAGATCTTAGAGTTACTCAGCTGTCTTTGTAAGAATAAAGCAGAATCAATTACTTTTAACTAATCTTCGATCTGCGACATAATATTTCCGCAAGTTTAAAAGAATGATGTCTTCAGCACAGCTTTCATTCGAATCTTACCAACAGTAATCAATTGCCTTTGCTTTTTATATTAATCCTTTTGAATCTTGTTTAATAGTAAAAGGCTGTTATTTTGTTGTTTTTCTATTATTTTTCAGACAACAAATTAATTATTCGTGGAGAATTTACTGGATCCAAAGGGTGAATCCATTGAGCTTCTAGAATTCTTTAAGAAGAAGGATGTTGGTCACATAAATCCCAGATTCAAGCAAAACGTTCATAAGATTCAAAAATTTATGCAAAAGATGATACAGCTTTATGCGAATCTCTGTGCTGGCAGAAACTATAATGTAATAAATAAAATAAAAGAAGTTTTAAATTAAATTACTTATTTTTTTGTAATAAAAAGTGCATCGAAAAAGTCAGAAAAATCCTTCCATTGAAATGCATTAAGTAATACCTATGGATCCACACAGGAGGAGAAATAAGTAGTGCACTTGTTCAAATTGCAGATTGCGTTTATATTGATAAAAAGCCACGTTTCTAAAGATTTGTTCCGGATTTAGTGCATTAGATTAGACCGCAAACACACAATTAAGTTAATCGGACTTAACGAATCTACAACATTATTACTTCTTCATTTGTTACAGTAGAAAATGAAGAAGATTACCTCCCTCTAGCAAATGCAGTTAATAATAATGTGAATGTTGAAATGGGAGTTGTGGAAACTGTAAAAAGAGAAGCTTCTTTTAAGAGAAACGCGATTACTAAATTGCCCTCCAAAGACGAAATTCTTGAAGAGAACTTTTTAATGAAATTTTTGTAAGAAAGTGTGTTCACTACAATAATATAATACCTGAAATTCTGCACTGAAAATGGAGACACAAGGAATAAATCCCTGACTCTGAATACACTTGAACTCGTGAGGAAATTCTTGACTTTTGACATCGTCAGCTTGACAACTGCTGAATCCTAGAAGACTATCTACTAAGAATTTTTGATGTTGCTTTAGTTGGGCGCTGACGAGCATAGCATATTTTCTTAGCAGCAAAAAGGAAGGCAATCTTTATAATCTGAAAAATGGTTTAAACCTAAAAGAAAAACAAAACTATTGTAATCTGCATAAGCCAATGATTCAGCCTAAGGAGGAAACAGTAAATCCAAAGGTAGTGGTTCAAGAAAATCAGTGAATGATGCTCTTGTAAGGGAGAATCTGTCAAATCTCTTCCGTCGTTAGGCTCTTAGTGATGAATAATCAGCTTTGCTCAGTGAAAAAACACCTAGATAAATGAATATTGATTTGAAGAAGAAGATCGTTGAAATATTCTTGGTTTATGTGAAGTACTAAACCAATTAGCATATTGAGAATATCATCAAACATATCCGCTCGAACAGCCAGAGAATGCAATTCTTAGAAGAACCCAAAATATATGACGATATGAGAAAACCTACGAGTATTGAAGCTGTTTTCCCAAGGATAGATCTTCCGATATCAGTTTATACTTCTGAAGGGAAAGCTAAAGTTCTGAAAGAGAAAAAGGATCGGCTAAGAAAAAGAGATACTAAAGGGAATGATGCTGAAACATAGTATCCACCTCTTAACTCATTTCTAATGCACAGTTCCCCAGCATTTCTTGAAGCTCAAGCCAAAATTGAGAAGCCTATGAAATAAGCAGAAGAACTTCTATTCAATCTGCTAAACATATTTCTTACTAACAATGACTATTAGCTCAACTGTCTTGTGTTGAATCTCATTTTTAAGAACTTCTCTCTTGGAAAGCAGGCAATAAAAGAGTCTAAAAATCTTGTGATTATCTCCGAAGAAATTGAAAACGAGTTAGATAATAAAATTGAAGAAACCATTGTGCAGTTCTCATTTATGTGTGAAACATCTGAAACTTGGTTCATCCATGCAGCGAGACTTAAACTCCTTGAAAATGATGAGTGGCAAAGGTATTCAAAATATCTTCTAAACTAATAAAAATACTTGTTTTTTTTTTGGTTGATAATCCAGGAAAAATCCAGTGGATTATTAATTCCTTTTGGAGAAAAAAACTCAAGTGCTACTATCGATTCAGTAGATCAAGGATCTCAATGAGTTGATGTTCACAGTTTCGCTGAAGGATATGCAATATCCAGGTCGAAATCTTCAGAAAAAGGAAGTCAAGAGAAATCGGTAGTTTATGATGAAGAACGTTAATGCATAAAAGGTGAAAGACAAGTTCAATTGAGAAGCATTTAATTGAAACTGTTTTGTTTCTTTTTTAATTTAAAGCTCTTAATGGATATGCTAAAAGATAATATCCATATTATCGAAGAAATAACTGAGTTCGATAACACCTGCAACATCACCAAAGTGTTTATCCACTGTTTTGAGTTTCTGAGGAACTTTTGCTTGAGAGACAACAAAATCAATAAGAAAGATCTTTACAATGAAATCAACTTTTTCCTCCGATTCATGAAATATGTTGAAGTCGGACAAACAGAGCTCATTAACGAGATTTATAAAGACAACTACAAGGTAATAAAATAGTTCTTTCCAATTATCTAATTGATAAATTATCCAGGCTTGCACAGAAGTTGATGATACTGTGATTAAATTGTATTTGGCTAAAATATGTCATCCGCAAAGTACAAAAGGATACGGAGGAAGACATGTTCGTTACATTAACTTCATCTATAACATTATGTGAGAAGCTTAAATTTAAATTATAACTTTTTCAATAGTTAATAGAAGCTACTTCGATATTCTGACACTGATTTGCTTTTGAAAATACAAAAAGGTTCTTCAAGAAACTTAAAATGCCAATTATTAATAATATTTGGAAAGTAGTTCAAAACATCTAGATTTCTATGAACAGCGAACGGATGGTTCAATTTTTGTTCATGAAGAAAAACGAACCTTCTGATTATAAAGATAGAATCAACGATGCTCCCATTAAGAGATTCACTGGAGAATATATTTTCGATCTCTCTTTTCCTGACAGCATGAAACTCAGGTCAAATGCTTCAATCGATAAAAGTGCTCTTGATCTTGAGGACTAATACTTATTTAACTAGCCTTACATTTATCAGGCTGGAATTCTCAATTTACTACTTGATATCATTAAAGAAACTGAAGGAAGATCAAGTTTTCTTAAAAACAGCATTAGGAGATACATTTCAATGGAATATTTGTTGTTCTTTTTGCAGAAGCAAGATTATTTTCATAAGGCAACTGAAAAAAATAAATTAGTTCTTGCACTTAAAAAACCTCTTTGCAGGATGTTTCTCTAACTGTATGATGATTAAGAAAGCATGTAGATACATTAGAAGCGCATCATCGATAATGAGAACACAAAAGCGTTCTTAGAGAGCGAGATACTTAAGCTCAAATTAGAAATTCAGTAGAAAAGGATTTCTCATGCTTTCTCAAAGGATTTTGAAATCTTAAATCAATCTTAGTCGACTAATAACGAGCCTCCTTAATAAAATCAAACCATAAGTAAAGATTGATTTTGCTTCTTTTTCATGAACCAAGTTAGCTAAGCTAGCTGTTTGCTTTATTAAAACTTAACAAAAGATTGGATAAGCAGAAATGAAGGAGCAGAAGAGTATAAAGATCTTTCAGCAGAAGATTAGGTGAAATAAAACAAATCACTTGAACCTCTAACCCAATATGTTGAGAAAAGTGCTCTTGAATTTTTAAATTGGTTGATTATCTATTCATTGCCCATGCTGAACTTCATCTTCGGGTTGGGTGATAAAAATAGAAATAAATTTGACTCATAACGAGCTGAGTTGAGCATATTATTAGAAAAAATTGGGATTGAGAATCACTTTAAGTCGCTATCTCTTCGAGAACATCTATCTAAGGAGAGGATCTAACAAATCTAGAACTAAACAAACAAGATTATTTTCAAATAAAATGAAATTTCTACTCAAACTACGAGACAAAAATCATCCAATAATGACGTCCAGCAGAGTTCTATTATTCTCACTGATGATCTTGAACAGTACGTGAATCTCCCTCTCTAAAATATTCTTTCGAATAAAGACAAGCAATTCAACGAGCAATATCCTAAAATATTCTTACTGAACATGCTGATCATGGATGAGTTTAAGAAAGAAATCGAACTTGAACGGAATTGCTTTATTTCAGCAGTGCAGAAAATCGATAAGATATTAGTTGAGGGCAAAGGAGACAAGCGCAGTGTGATCCTCCCTAGAATGACTTAATTCCTCAAGACCACTTTTAACTAATACACTATTGATAAGGTTTATTATTTTGACCATTCATTGAAGAATAAGTTAATTAAATACATTTTTATAAAAGGGTTGGAATGAATATCGGATAATGGTGGAGATCATGAGAGTGTTTATTTCAATTTTAGATAATCCCCTGGATTAATACGAGCTTAAGCAAATGTAACTAATTGAATCTATTGATTTAACTTAATTTATTTGATTTTTGGAGATCTAAACTTCCAGATTATTAGCGAGATGCAGAATAATTAGAATAAAAAGAATCTGAAAAACGCGAATTGTATCAAGATTTATTTGCCAGTCACAATCTCCCCAAAATCCTTCTTGAAATGCTTTGTAGCAAAGATATTGATTATAAACTACACCACCAATCTATCAAACTAAGCAAAGTTATTTTTCTTTTACTTAACTCCCTCTTGATGGATGGGAATCGAAAAGTTCAAGGATAAGCTTATGAATATTTCACATCAGTTCCATAGTCTTAAGCTTTTTTTGACATGATTTCAGACATGATAGATGAGGAAATCAAACAAACTTTAAACGTAAGTTCATTAGTAAATAGACTGCAATTTAAAATAAACAATATTATGATTAGGTTTCGATTTATGATGATATTGAGAAAGACCTTGAAAACATAGAGTTTGTTTATCGATCGAAAGATAAATTCATGAGCATAACAGATGTTCTAAAGACCCTGCAGAACTTATGTGAAGGTCACTTTACAAAAAATCAGAATTATCTTAGATAGCAAACAAACTCTAGAAATAGTGTAAACTTGATTTAGCGTTTGGCTGAACTATTTAATGTAGTTATTCGTGATCCGTCTGAGCAGAATAGGCTTAAGATCGATATTGTAACTCTCCTCAAAGCAAATTAAATCCTAGATACTCTGATTGAAGCTATCCAAGGTCCAGTTCTTGAAAATTAACTAGAGATCATCTAAACCAAGATCTTAAAGTCGACATGTGATATTCTAATGCAAGAAGAAAATATCCAGTTTTCTCATGCTAACAAAGTTAAGGGGAAACTCAGTTCTACCAAAACTAAACTCTCAGTAAGAATAATATTTTTAGATTTTCTTATGGAAGTTTTATTCTTTTTTGGATCAGAATTAGTAAAAAGCCAAGCAAGCAAAGATGCATGATAACAAGAAATAGATCCAAGACAAGCTCATTGAAAATTTAAGGAAATTAAGTCAAAATTTTTCAAGTATTGTTAGTTCTAATTTTTATAAGAACAAGGAAGAGTGGATGGTGTCCAAACTGAAAAACAAATGTGTTCAGTTTTTAGACAGCCTTCTTGAAGGCAATCAAGATTCCACAATCCTTACCAAAATCATGCAAGAAATTCCCCAGATAGAACTCTCTCGTAACCTTGGATTGGTTTATGAGAAAGTTAAGAATTCTCAGTACAGTAATAATTTGCTTTAAATATCCTACTACGAAATTGAAGAGATTGCTAAAATGCCTAAAGATAGAGATAAATATGCACGTATCCTAGATACTGGTTTCAGGCTCTATCATTTACTTATCCTCTATCATTAAGAAAACTCAAAAAATCATTTAAAGCGAGAAACAAATACCAAAGAAGCTATTTCTCTCCAAAAAAATTCAAAAAATATTAATGAGGTAGCTTTTTTTATTTAACTTTTTATTACAATATTTGAAATATATTCTATTAATTTAGAGCTATGAGTACTTTAAGAAGATCACTCTGCACATAGAAGTTAATATTGGAAGTTAGTTTTATGTGATATACTTCCCAAAGTTACCCGCTTGTGGGATTGACTACACTCAAATTCTTAAGAAATACGAAGATCTTTTTAATCGATTGAGTACTAAAAGCAAAACAAGAGATTTACTCAAATACAAAGAAGATATAATTATCGAGTTAAACCATGAGTACCGCATTCACGACCAGCAAAACGAAGAAGAGGAAGATCTAGATGATAAAAATCTTGTTTTAGCAAATATTGCTGTGGCAAAAAAAATAGGCAAGACTTTTTTTGGATTCATTATTAAAAAAAGTGTGGATATTCAATCTGTCTCCTTTTATTTGGTAATTCAACTTTATCATTATCGGATTCCTCCATTTTTGGACTAATAACAGTATTTGTTTCGTTGGTTTCAGGCAATGCTTTAAAATATCGTCATCCTTTTGAGTTTCAAGAATTATCACTACTTCACTAAATTTCAATATGGTCTCAATTAAGAAGAAACTTATGACCTAATCAGCGACGATCAAGACATGATTCCTTTAAAAGATCTCTCCTTCATTGGCTTAAATAATTTGAATCCGATTGAGTTTTTCGTTAGTTTACTCGATGTGATTTAGATCATGCAAGCCGTTCTGAATATATTTGTATTAGCATCCATTGGTCTTAGAGATTTTATGTTATTCTGGAAAAAGGCGAGCATTCACTACAGCAAGTAAACCTTTGAAAATGAATCTTCGATCGTTAAATTCTTCCGAAAATACCTTAAACTATATTTTAAGTTAGCTCATTTATTCTACCTCACTATTATCGTAAGATCTCTTTCATTTATTTGAATCTTCTCCTTTTTTAATAAAAAACTAACATATTATTATTGTTTCTCAAGGATCTTTTAAAAGAGAAATGGCCTGACATAACCATGATTTTCTTAGCGATTCTTGCAATATTTAATCCAGTTTTAACTGCACTTTTACTTCTCGAAGTGTTTAGACGCTACCCATCATTGAAAAGTATTCTCAAATCAGTGATAATAGCGAAGACTGCTTTAATTCTGACGCTAGTGTTATTCATAATATTAACTTACATTTTTACTCTCGTGGTATACTACTTCTTTTGGACTGAACTCTCGTATGTCTGTCATAACCTATGGACATGTTTCCTTTATCTTTTCGATCGCACTTTCAAGAGCGATGCTGGTTATGTCTCAACATTTTAGAATTAATACGATGATAACTGGAGCTTCGGAATTCTTGAAATTCAGCAACTTCTCTACACCTTCATCATTGTTGTCATTATTGCTGAAATTATTTCAGGTAACAAAAGATCGAATCTAAACACTATATTCTGCTTACTGCAAACTATTTGTTAAATAATGCTTACTATTGTATTCATTTTTGCTAGGAATTATTATTGATACGTTAGCAAACCTAAGAGAAGAAGACGAAAAGAGAAATAATGATATTAAAACTATATGCTTCATATGCGGATAAAATAGAGATTAATTAGATAGAAAACTTGGTGGGTTTGATAAGCATGTTGAAGAAGATCATAATAGAATGCACTATCTATTCTTCTTAATGTATTTGAAGTTCAAGAAACCAACAGATCTCTCTGGGTTTGAAAGTGATATCAAGAAATAAGTAGACAAATCAGAAATCAATTGGTTTCCAATTATGGATTTCTATGCAGAATAAGATGGATTTGAAGAAATGCAAAAGGTAGAGAAAAAGAAACAAGAACTCAAGGATCTAGAGAATCTGATACACACTACAGTAAATATTTTGATTAAGAAAATTAATAATTTTAAACTAAGTTAACTAATTATTTGTGCAGTTCAAGGAATAGAATGAAACTCATCTGAAAGGAACAGAAGAACTGCAAGTAGATTTGCAGAAGAAAATAGACGCAACATTTAATCTCACAAATCAAGAGAGCGAAGAAGAAGAGGAGAAAGTTGATTATGATTGAGAAGATAAAAAGCTAACTTCTCCTATATAAATTAAACAGGTCTTGTTAAACTAACTTCTCCTTTTTAAATAAAACATATGTTACTTTTATTAAAACTGATTAATATGGTTGGACAATAATCTTTTACTTCTTATGATAAATACGTATATTTAGAAAGAAGAGAGAAAGAGAGTAAGTTCAGAATATTTTAGTAGATATTTCTGGAGAAAATAAGGCAAATGTTAAAATAAATAAGCAAGATAAATGCATTTTAGGAAATCTAAGATAAACTCAAACGGAGAGATCTGGACGAATCAAACAAATTCGTTCTGAATCTATAAAAGAAAAATAAAAGAAGCTGATAACTCTTTGAGTGGTGGAAAGGTTAGAATCTGATAAGAGATAAATTGAAATATTTAGAGTGAAATTTAATAATTGTGATAAAGCAAACACACAAATGGCGGACACAAGTTACACACACATGTTCAAGATTGTCTTGCTAGGTAGGAATTCAATATTAATTATAAATAGGCTACAGTGAAAACTCACACTTATTGTTTAGGTGATTCTGGTGTTGGAAAGTCTTAGATGTTGCAGAGATTCACCAAAGGGAAGTTCTCCTCAACATATTCTACTACCGTTGGTGCTGAATTCGCTACAAAAGACATAAAACTTAAAAATGGTGTCAGCGTAAAGGTATAAATCTGGGATACAGCAGGACAAGAGAAATTCAGAACAATTACAAGGGCGTTTTATAGAGGGGCAGTAGGTGCTTTGCTGGTCTATGATGTGACGAAGTTAGAAACATTCGATTCATGCGAAAAATGGATGAGTGAAATCAAAAAGAATACTCCTGAAAATTAGGTTGCTATTCTGCTTGTTGGCAATAAAACTGACCTCGTTCCTACATTCATGCATTCACAGAATGCCATTGATTTTGCACAGAAAAATAACTTAGCTCTTTACTCTTCTTCAGCTCTCACAGGGGATAATATTGACATGGTTTTCTAGACCCTCGTAGAAGGTAACATAATACAATCTTAAAATCAAAAACATACAAAATATATTCTTTTATTTTAGGTTATCTTCAACAATAAATAAATATTTTCAATAACCGCTATCAGACTATTGCTAACTTGTTTAAATAATAACAAAACTCTTTTTTTTTTCTTACAGAGATATACTCTTAAATTGAGAAAAACCAGCAGAGTGGAGTAGTCCCATAAAAAGAAAGCTCCAGTAACAATAAACCTTAGGAATTGCAGCAGCAATAAAAAGAAAAGTAATAATTAGGAACTAATGATAATAAACAGTTAAATCAAGGCCAGCACTAGGGGTCGATTCTCACCCATCCTTCAACCAGCAAGAAGAACAAAAAATAAGAAAGTGATTGCTCATGCTGACATTATTTTTGAGATATTTGTATTTCTTCTATTATTAAAATCATTATTTGCCAGCACAGACTGGAAATATCTTCTACAAAAGCAACTTTTACAGGCTTAAACAATAGGGAATCATTTGTTCTTAATCTTTTTGAATACCATATTATTTGAATTATCAGCGTGTCATAGCCATTTTACAAACTTCCCCATATTCCAAGCACCATGCCTTTAAGTCTATTTCGAATCACTATAAATACCCTCTCCATGTTGTAGTCCTTTCTTCCAAATACCATCATAGATTTCTTTATTTGGCCAAATAAACTTTCCTCTTCCTTCACGTTTTCCGTTGATATAAGTTCCTTCAAAGAATCTACCATCAGGCCACGTGAACTATCCTTTACCATTCATTTGATTATCCTACCAGTTTCCTTCATATTTATTTCCATTTGGCCATGTATTAGTCCCTTCACCGTTGAATTTATTGCGAAGGAAATTGCCTTAATAAATGCTGCCATCTCCAAATTCAAATCTCCCTTTTCCTTACTTCTATCCCATTGCGAAATTTCCAACAAAAACTGACCCATCCTTCCATTCTTCTCTCCCAAAACCATTCTGCTTATTCTAACTCCATTAGCCTGAATATTTAACTCCTTCTCGCGTCACATATGTCCCCACTCCTTGAATTGTGTCTTTGAAGTATTCCCCTTCATAACTAAAAATATTCAAACATTTCCTAAATTACTAAATCATAATTAATAATCTTCATTTACATGTCTCCATTGATGAAAATAGTTCTTCCATATCCACTGGAGTAATTATCTTCCCAATACCCTTCATAGATCTAACTATCCATCACAAACATACCATATCCATGTCTCACTCCCTTTTTCCATTCTCCTTTATATATCCCATTGTGTGAATTAAACGAATAAGCTGGAAGAGCTACAACATCCCTATCTGCTTTTATCCTTTGAACTCTCAGATTCTTTTGACATTCCAGTTTATTTCTATTGAATAAGCCTTCTTTATCTAGATATTTCTACAGGATCGAGTTAATTTACATTTATCCTACTAAATGAGAAAAGCTGCTATTTGGTGCATTTGACAGTTCTTGTTAAGTTTAAATAGGTTCACCTGTTCTTTTAATGTATTCAATATATCTTCTTTGCTTTTATCCTCTGTAAAGTGATTACAGCTTTATCAGACATTTCATAAAGACCTTTGATTTTTCCTAACTCGAACTGGCATCAATGGATTCTAGGCTGCTCGATGTTATCAAGGAAGAGTTTGCAACATCGCCTTGATTCGGTTAGATATACTCATAGTTATTAAATTTGTAGACATTCTCATTATGTGCATTGTCATTACCTGCTTCACGATTAGCATAAGCGCCATCGATATTTTATTAATTGTAAGACCCACCAAACTCAGCAGTCATTTTAAATCTATCTAAGCCCTCTTGTTTCGTAAACAAATATGCCTTATCTTGTTGCTATGATTCTTAAAAGGATTTTTGGTTTCGTTCTTAGATAGCAATCCGCTAGACATTTTATTGAGAAGCCAAATCATTTAACTAGCTGTTTTGAGTGGGCTATTAGTAAGGTTAAGCTATTTGCATAGTTCCATAAACTCCTATGTCTTAGGAAGGAGGATCATCTTCTGAGCATGTGTTACCCATTAATCAATCTCTTTACCAACTTTTTATTTCGAAGTATAATAAATTTTTTGTAATTTAGCACAAAATCTGTTGTGTAATTCATGTAAATCAAACCTAAAAGTTTCTTTATCCTTCACTGGACAAGAGCTAAGCGATAGTAGCATTGTCAAAAATGACATTTAAACCTACTATTACTACCCTTTGCAAACAAATATGGAAGGAAATTCTTCACAATAATTATTCGAAAGAGGAAAATTCTTTGAATACAAATAGGTCTAACAAACATAACAGTGTTTCTTCTTTTAATTAGATCACTCATCGTCTTTGAGAAGAGTAGTTTCAATCTTAGCACAAGTGTCTTCGAGTAACTTGAGAAGCATCTCTTCGGATTTCTCACGAACTTATTATTCTTGCTGTGATATATTGTAAAAAATAGAGTTTAAGTTGAATTTAAGTTATTGAATCAAAGAGATATTGATTACTGACACTTCTGAAGTGAGAGAATCGTTGAGTTCTTGAAGAACTTTTAGCATTCCATTGTGTTAATCTTCTCTGACCTTCTTTTCTTGACAGAGTAGCTCTTGGAATTTGATCACCTCTTCTCCAAATGTCTTTATGAGATTGTCGGATACTTCATCTCTGCATAGGGATATGAAAGTAGTTATGGTAAAACATCAAACGTTCCTCGTTTAGATTTTACACGAAACATAAACCAATTTGTCAGTGATTTTAAGAGCGTATTCAATACATTACCTCGTTCTTTTCTCTATTTCAAATGATTCATAGAGATCATTGATCTTATTCTCTATCTCGCTGGCTCTAAATACCTCATAATCTTCTCTTTTCTTTCGGTCTCTGAAAAGCTCAACCTTCATTTCTTGTATTTTTTCATCAATTTGACGCAACATTTTGGTTTCATTTTCCTTCTTTTCTTAATGTTCTTTGCTGATGTTTAACGAGAAATCTTTATCCAGCAACTTGACTTCTTTCAAACGCTTCTCAGCTAAAACCTGTACATGAATACAAAATATGTCGACTGGATATTCAAGACAGATAGTTACTTCTTTTGCGAATGTTTCTTAATTTGCACCATCTTGAATCTTATTGAGTTGTTCAGCAAGCAGCTTTTAAACAAAATACATATCAGCAACATTGATTCTAGCTTGTGCATTAAGATTATGTTACCTTGAATTTTTGATCATTTTACGATTCTGTCTTGTTGAGTCGATCATCTATGTAGCGTATTTTATTCTGAAAGATTTCCCTTTTAGCCTACCAAATGAAATGGTATTTGCAAACTATTATCTCAATGTTGATTCTTACAGATCGAGTTTCTTCGAATGCAGGCTAGATACTTCTCACTTTATCATTAAGCTATGCGATTTTTGACAGACTCGGAGAAGCTATCAAGCAAAGAAAAAGAAGAATTAAAGATCAATCGTGTTAAGAGAGATGAAGGTACTAACTGTCTGTCTGCCTGGACTCTCGAAATCTCTCCTGTAGGAGGGGGTGGTCTATGAGTACATAATAAAACTTTATTTGGAATTAGAGATATTTTTTGCTGGTGCTTTTAAATTTCAAAAGGGTTAAGAGATTAAGGATACTAAATACTATTTTAATGTGATTTTTTTAGTTAATGTGATCTAGGAATAGGGTATTAAACACAAGGGTAATGCTTAAAAATACTTTATCAACTGATAAATCAATACAAACATACTAATAAACTAATTGAGAGTGTTACTTCAAATATGAGAGAGTTGAAGAAAGAAGGAAATACATTTTAGTCCATTTAGAAAGTGTAATCAATCACAAAGGCTCAATGAAATGAGCTCAAAGAAGATCATAAAGCAGTTAAAAATTGGACATTTAAAATCTCAATCCTTCACATTTAAACAACCGCAGAATGTTTAAGAACACTTTTTTATTTTATTTACCCTTTGAGAAATAGAAAGCTCAAAGCCAATGTGACCTTGTATATGCAAGTTTCAAGAACGAATTAGTTAATCTTAGGGAGTTTGCAACAAAGAAAAATATTCATTTGAAAAACTGATTTCTCTTACCCTTTTGATTACGCTACTTTTTGTTGCATTGGGGAGTAGCCAAAAGGGTGATAAAAAAGGGTAAAAAAAAGAATAAAATTTTCACTCAAATTGTTATTTTGCAAAGTAATAGTAGCAGAAAGTGAAGTGAGCAGAGATGCAAGGCAGCAGTAAAAAGAAATTAGCGCATACTCTCGATGCTTCAGTAGGAAAACTACCTCATCACTAATAATCTCTGTCTCTCCATCCTTTTTAATATCAACAGCTCTCTCAGTAACTCACTCATCAGCAGCTCTAAGATCTGCTTCCCTCGAAATCAGCTGTTTTAAGCATGAGTTCGTAGGATCCAATGCATTTCTCTTCGATTAGCTCGTAGCATAACATTAATTCGCCTTGCACAAGACCATCATTCAAACCTCAAAATATTTCAATGAATAAAGGATAATAGCAACTATTCTTGCAATTAAATCAAACAGCTCTTTCACTTATCAAGAATGGATCTAATTTTAAGATTAAAGCACCAATCTCACAGATGTAATCTTTATAATAATAATAGCCATCACTTTCTACTTCTTCTTAAGCTGTTTCATCTTCAACTGAGGTAACGATGACATCAATTGGTGATAAAATTAACAATTACATAAAAAAGTTATTTGTTTTTCTCATTTTTTTTTCACATTAGGCTGTTGTCCCTTAAAACATTTCTTTGAAATGGGTTATGAATGGGTAGCAGCAGTAAACTTCACAAAAGTAACTGAATCAATAGCCTCAATCTTCAACTTAACCATAGCAATGGCTTGGATAATCTCAAGGAATATACCCATAATAAGTAGGCAAAGTTTAAAAGATAGAATAATAAATTGATGAAATCCCAAAATTCGATATGAAATCAATATCTGTTCCTTTTTCTAAGAATTAATCTACCGTTTCTTTGGCGTCAATGGCTCCAAAGAAAAGCGATAAAACCTAAGGACCAAGTGTACTCTCCAGTAATACACTTCTCAAAGATTAAATCAGAAGCTTCACCTAGAAAAATCTATCCATAACTCCAAATAATGGTTCAGAAAATCGTGTAAAAATGTTTGAAAGTTTGAATAAAACTCAGTCTAAAGCAAGATAATCAGCTGAAGAAAACAGGAATGTCGAATTATCCAAGGAGCTTTCTGCGATTGAAAAGCTCAAATAGGAAGCAGACGAAAATTCTAAAATGAATGAATAAAATAATTTATTTATCGAAAAAGGTTAGCTTTATGGAGCAGATTCATAGAAGCATGAGAATCAAAGCATCTAGGCTGCTTAGTAAGTTTTGATTTTAGATAAATCAAAACATAGAGACAATCAAGGAAATACTAATCACAGTAAGAACACCAGAAATGCTCATTCTCAAGGGTTTGCATGCAATGCTTCATATTCCAAGTCATCCCTGCCTTCTAGCAATTCCACTACAGTTTAAAACCATCAGAGCCAACATACGAGTGGAGCTAAAATATCAGGGGAGATCAATTCTCCTCTAATTCTTGGTGCTTAAGTAATTCAAGCAGGATAATAGAAAAATTCAAGTTTAACTACAAACAAATCTCCAATATTCTCAAAGACCTTAAGCACTGCCTTGTCATCATACTAATCTCTATTAGGGTAAGAGGGATTCCACTCTTCTAGCGCTGCAAAACTTACACATTCCTAGCACACCACTGAAACAACTGGGGTCGGAAATATACCGAATATTTCCTATTAAATGCAATAAACATTGTAATCCAATGCAAGCATTGTAGGAGGAAATAATGTAATTTAAGCTTAAAAAGCGAAACACAGAAAAGTTGCATCTATGAGTTCAAGTTCTCCGAAATATGGAAAAGAAAGTATGCTAGTGGATTGTCTCAAAGCAATGCACTGTAAGCCATTAGTGATTGGTAATATTTCTTACCCAAAACAAGATTTAGCTAATTTACAGAGCTAGCAGGCAAACGAAAGAGAAGTATCATATCCAGTGATTGGTTAAATTGATAAAAACATTGTTTAAAGCAGTCCATATGCAAGTAAAACTCCATATAATCATAGTCTCGATAGTAGTGCTCACAATCATGAAAATGAATGTTCCTAGCCAATTGAAATAATCAAAAACGAAGCACAAAAGAAAACTAAAAACGTTCTTTCAAAGATAACAAGTCATCCAGTTACTCAGAAAAATTAATAAAATTTACAGAAAAACGCTGAAATATTCGAGAATTCTCAGTAAATCCAATATCAACAACAAAAGAAATCACTAAAAAGCCAGAGCATAACAGCAACAGGAATCAATTTCTAAGAAGAATATGACAGTAAATAATATATTCCAATCTCAGAAAATATCTACAAATTAATCAGTAACTAATGCAATTAAAATCCAGCTGAGAAAAAGAAATCACAGGATTTAAAAGCATCAAAACCATTGAAGGATGCAATGAAAGTAGCCATCTAACCTAGAAAAGATGTAGGAGATACTCATAATGAAAATGAAATGAAAATAATCGAAGACATGCAATCAGCAAATGAACTAATGAGTGATCATTTCGCTGGATTACTAAAACAAAGAATCGATGAAAATAGTTATTCCCAAATTATGGAAGTGTTTTCTTTACTGATTTCTAGCGACATCTACTTCTAACCGAGTCTCCATAAATTCAAAATATGTCTGGACTCACTCATGCATGATATCCATTCAAAAATGAAAAATCTTCGCATTTCTGCAGTGAAAACACATTAATTAAAGAGAGCACCTGAATCATCTGCAGCTTAAGAAAAACAATAACTTCTCAACAAAGTTGCAGCACTTCAAGCAGAAAATGCACTTTTGTTAAGTAATTCTACAAATGTTACGAATTCGAATTAGTCTAAGAATAACCATTAAGATGAGACAAATTTTCATAATGTAAATTAAAACAATACTGGAATAAATCCAACAAGTAATGACTTTTCCTCAAAATTAAAGGGAAACTAACATCTTCCTTAACACGCAAGGAAGAGATCATTTGATGGCCCTCATATTGCATCACTTGGTTGTGCTGAAAAATACACATAAACTGTTTTGGAAATAAATTAAGATGCTGAGAAAGTTTAATAAATTCCAAGGATATCCTTGGAGGAAGTTGACTAAGCTGTATCTGAAAATGCGATATTGAGAGAATATGTAGAAGAGTAAGAGAACAAGTTAGCAGCTTATAAAGATAAAGAATCCAGAATGATTTCTCTGCTTTTAGCGATTAAAAACAGAGGAGTTGACATCGATGAAATATATGAAAAGGATGTAATTGCTTAAGCTGAATAGAAAAAAACTAAATCAGAGCATAAAAACGATGAATAAGATGGAGATGATGATGACGATGAAGATGATGATATGGAGAATTAAGGAAAACTACGAGTTGAGAAATAATCAGCCTAATCTAAGTTTATTGATAAGTTACAAAATGGTATCAAAAACAAGAATGGAAACTAGAGTTCATTTGGAGACGCTGATGAATCCAGTAAGATTTTAGATATTTTCATTTATCGATTGATTTAAACTTCTTATTTTGAAGGAAGATATTATTTACAAAATAAGTTAAATTATCTAAGTTAATATTTTATTCTTTGGTTGAAGTTGTGAACGATTCTGATGAGAGCAGTTTTAATTACTACGGAAAGGCTCAAAGCCAAGAAGCTGATTCAATTAACAGTTCAACCAGCGAACCATTTCATCG
>Ga0302271_10001631_pt1 | contig 21368 bp, 21 predicted proteins | sample III_Bog_N1_1_FD_198767 | JGI IMG/M metagenome (GOLD analysis project Ga0302271, IMG submission 198767) | Peat permafrost microbial communities from Stordalen Mire near Abisko, Sweden - III_Bog_N1_1 | ecosystem: Environmental > Terrestrial > Soil > Wetlands > Peat | place: Sweden: Abisko... | reverse complement strand
CCCCCCTACATGAATTGAAAAAGATAACTACCGAAACCAAAAACCCAATCAATCTTAATCATCATCATTTATCGATTTAATGTAGTTTTTCACTCAAAAAGTTGTACTCACTTTTGCAGATTTATTCATTTAATTTCTCCTCCCTTTTCGGATAATTACTCTATTTTAGGTTAGGAATACAATAACATTCTAATATTTTTTATGAAACTATCTTGCAAAATTAAGAAATAGATTATTTTTAATAGGGATCTAAAAAATACAACTGAACAAATGAATAAAAGTCTTTTAATTGACTTATTTGCTATCTTTAATCTGTCTTAAATCTGTCATTTGTGCTATTATTATGCCTGTCCATGTTGTCCTTCTGGGTGATTCTCCACCTTTTTACCTTATTCCTCTTTAACCTATTCCTGCTATTACTACTACTCAGCTTCTGCAGCTGCAATTCTGTCCTTTTCTTCTTGCTCTTCTTTGAGTCTCTATCTCTCTTCTTCTTCTAACCTTAACCTTTCTTCCTCTTATTCCTTTTCAATCCTTTTTTGTTCCTCTTACCTTCTCTCTTCTTCCTCTTGTTCTCTCAATACCTTTTGTCTCTCTTCTTCTTCCGCAATAGCTTACAATCTTGCCTTTTCTTCATCTTCTAGTTCCTTTTGAATTCTCCTTTATTCTCTTTCTTCCTCTTCTCGTATCTTTCGTTCATGCTCTTTCTGAATAGCGACATAGTACGTCCCATAGATCGTTGCTGGATCACGAGGTTTTGGAGGAGGAACTTGTTTTTTCTCAACAGAATTAGCATACTTCGTCAAATCAGCATTTTTTCCCTTGTCCTCGAAGAATTTACTAATTCGTTAGTTGATCACAGCAGGATTGGGGAAGAGAGTTGATTGTATCTTCGAGTAGATCACAACGCCTTTGTGCATGATCTCAAAGGCTCCTCTTCTAGGGATGATCTCTTGAGCTGGATTTTTGGGGTGTACATTTCGAAGTACTCTTAATTTATGATCTGGATTGGATAATATGGATGCTTTGACTTATTCAAAGATCGCATTGTATTTTGCTTCGTTATGCTATGTGCACCATTCATGTTCTTTACAGTTCTAGCAAACCTCAACAGTTATTAAATCATCTAATTCAGATGGCCCTTCTTGTTCTTCAACTTAATTCTCCTGCTATCTTTATTGCTGTTGTTGTTGTTGTTTTTGAGGAGACTTCATTTGAGATTTTTCAGCAGAAGATTACTATTATTTAACCCTTCCCTGTGCTTATTTTGGCTATTAATGTTACTACTATTATTCCTGTGATTTAGAACCTCTTTAATTTGCATTTGCTTCGTTATGTTACTATTCAAGTTGTTGAGTATCATCTTCTACTGGGTTATTATCATTGTATTGTCTATTTTCTTCCTCTTAGTTTTTTTAAATCTGACGCGCATCTTGATCTTATTTTTCAACATACCTATCATCACCTTGATTAGCATTGTTGTGTTGTTGCTATTGTTATTATTGATACTATGGTTGCTGTTGTTGTAGTCTATCAGCAGCGGTGGCGTTGCTCATTTTTTAATTGTCTGGAAGTTATCTTTATTATTATTGTTTTTTATTCCAATCTAATTTTTATTTCCCTGCCCCCCCCTCCTTTTGATTGATTTAGTATTAATAACAAATTTTGCATGCTCTTATGACCCCCATTTGAGATAACTGTTTCAGTCAAAAGTATATTATTCAGACAACATGCATTCCAAAGAGAGAGAGTTCATTTTAATAGCAAAATAACATAATGAAAATATGAATAAAAAATTCTAGAAACAAACATATTGTTTCATTTGAAGATTTGTTTTTTCCCATAAAACAGGATCCTCTTGGTTCCAATTAGTTCATCCTTATTTGACTCTGATTCAGTTTTTTGTCCAAAAATGAATTATTTTTTGTTCTTTTTTATTTTAGATTACTTGTACCTCTCTCATAATACTACCATAAACTAGGAATAAGCAATTATTTATCTCTTTTCATAGATTTGTTTCTCGTTTTTTTAAGATGAAATTAGCATGGTTTAATTTATTCTTTTGGTCTAGTTTCTGGTGCATAGAAAATCATACAGAAAATAGAAATTCCACTACAGTGGATGATTTAACAAATTACATAGCAGCAGAAAAAGATAATTCCAACGATTCTTTTTACAACTACAAAAACAACAACAACAGCAACTGCAGCAATCACAGGAATCCATAGAAGATACTCTTGTTTACACTCAAATATCATAATTAACTAGACCTATCTAAACAACGCTAAAAGAATGAAGACACGCGTTCCAATTATTATGTCCGATATTGATGGAGTTTTGAAGCAAGGGATCAATTCTATCGGCGACTAAGCCATCCAAGGCTTGAAGGTAGTTCGCAGTGAACTCGGCAAGATCGACAGCGATAAATTTGGAAAAGATGATAAATTAAAATTACCTTTCTTGCTCCTTACCAATCGAGGTGGCATGAGTGAAGAACAGCATGCGGAGATATTCAACAAAGCCATGGGATTCCATACTGAACAAAACTCATGCTATAAAGTCACCACTGAGCAGAATGTTCTCAACCACTCAGCACTAAAGCAACATTTCACCCACTACAACGATAAGCTCATTCTTCTCCTTGGAGAAACTGAAGCAATTGAAAAAATTGCCAACGAAAATGGAGCGAACAAATGCATCAATAAAAAAGAATACATGGAAGCGTTCCCAGAGATGTTCTAAGTCAAAATAGCTGCTGAAACAACTAAGCTAGCGAAACAGCATTTGAAAATTAAATTAGGTTTGACTGATGAGGAATTACTGTGGCCAGTTTAATGCCATGCAATTTTCATCTTTACTATGCCATTCAAATGGGAAGAGGACATACAGCTAATCTTAGATCTTCTATCCACAGAAGATGGGAGAGTTGCAAAGGAGATGCCTCATGCACCTCCAGCAACACATATTCCTGTGTTTGTCGCGTACAATGATATTTCCTATAAAGCACTTCATCCGTTGCCAAGAATGGTTAATGGATGCTTCACGACATCTCTCAAAGCAGTCTATAAAGCTGTTTACAAGGGTGAGTTAGAATTGGAATTATACGGAAAGCCGGAAGTTAAGTAATTTGAATATGCTAAGGGAATTGCATTAAGTGAGCTCGACCCTCTTCATGAGGTGAGCAATTACTACATGATCGGCGACAACCCATAATCGGATATTAGAGGAGCTAATAAAATTGGATGGACGTCTATTCTTGTGAGAACAGGTGTTTTCTAAGGAAAAGATAATGACGAATAAGATCCAGCTACGCATGTTGTGCAGGATTTTAAAGAAGCAATTAAACTTATTTTCAAGTTAGAAGGGATCAGTACAAAGCTGCTTGACTGATTATGTCATGAGCTTCAAGTGGGTTAAAAGCAAAAATAAGTTGAAATAAATCATTTTAGGTTGGAAATTTCGTATTTCGAGCGAAATAATGATTGTTATGGTTAAAAAAGAAATATTTTTATTTGTTTATTGTGTTGTCTGTTTGAGTGAAATAATGTTGTTAAATATATGGAAGAAAGAATATTAGAAACACTGGAAGGTATCGACTGAATCAATAACTAATTAATCTAGGCAAGGAGGGGAATATACTTTCAATTATGAAAAAAGAATTGGCAGCTTTGAAACTTCCCCTTAAAGAAATTAGATTGGCTTTTTGTGATATTGTAAAAAAAAAAGAAGAAAAAGATAATAGATAAATACAGAGGGAGACTGACTGAAATGGAAAGAGAAGACTTCCCAGTTTATGGAGTGCAAAACCCTCGAGAGTTTCAAGGCAACATCAAAGTGCAAGATTTAGAGTAAGATTCAAATTTGTAGATTTGTTTAAGTTCTTTTTATGAGGAGAAATTTTAAACTAAAATCTCATTTGAATCTTGATGTTTTTCAATATTTTTTGCTAGGGCGTTGTGCTGCTAGTATCTTGAGGTACTAGCATATATGGAGAACCTTCTTCTTTACAATTAATAATGGCTTTTCAGAAGATATATTTAAGCCTTGAAGTAGTGTAAATTGTGTTTTAACGATATTCATTGTGTGTGCAGGTTCAACCGATGTTCAAAGCCATCAAAGAGTTATATTAAATGCAGCAAGAAGTACCACTTGTCTAAACAGCGAAGCTAGATGTTTAAAAAATATTCAAGATAATCTCATCTGCTAGCTTTATTGAGCGCACACCTAGAGTAAAATTAGAAATCGAAACTGCTTGATTGGAATACTTGGGAAGCAACGAAAAGCATGAATAATCTTGACTTTGTTGTGTTTTGTTGTTGTTCTCAAGTTTCTGAATAACATGTACACCTCTCAATCTGTGAAGATCATTGAAGCGAGCATTATTATCTTCCTTCGTGGGTTACTCAAGTAAAGGGCTTTTAAATAGTTTGTGTATTGAGGGGACAATTGATTTTTATTATTTTTTCCTTTAGGATGAACGAGATAAGAGATGCAATGCTGATCTTTGTGCTCAAAGAAATGGAACATCAAACAACTGGGCTTCCTCTTAACGATGAAGTTCTCTCTGGGTTACTTTGGGTATTTCCTCACAAACTAGAAGAATCAACATTAATTTTTGGATTGAATTTACTCTTTAGATTGACTTTCATTCATTTTTGTATTTTGTATTCTATCAAGAAAATCAACAAGACAATCAGCAACGATATCTTAAAAGAATGGATGAAACGCTGCAATGAAATCATCGAGCATCGAGGCATCATTTAAGTTCATGAATTTCTCTATCTTGTCTGCAATACAGTCAATCGGCATGAGTACATTGAGAGGATACCTAAAATATAGCTCGATCGAGAGAGAGATAAAGTAACTTATTTTCAAGCAAAGCACTCTTTTGTTATTTCTTGTAGATTTTTGACTAAATTTAGAATGCAATATCATCTTTATCATTTAGACACTTTTTGAATTGATCAAAACTAGTTTGGGATCTTCAAGATCGAAGCAGCGCAAGCATCGACATAGAAAAATCCCGATGAAAAGATCTAAACATATATGAAATATCTCTACAATATGGATAAAATGATATTTGATGGAAGATCGCTACAAAAGAAAGACGAATATTACACACAAAAGAGAAAGAACAAAATGGATCAGATCATGAAAAGTGAAGATAATTTCTAACAAGAATTCCGCAAGATGCTGAGAGATTAAGAATTGTATGAAGAGATTAAAATTCGATTAAGGAATGCTAATCAATTGATAAATTAAGCTAAAATTAATGGAAAACTCATTTCATAAGGTAAAAAACGAAAAATACATTTAAATATGTCATATTAATGTGTTATCCTTGATTCAGATGAGAATGGTGAATTAAATGAATCAGATTATGAGTTAGATAGTGAAAGACAGCAGCATTAGCAGTAGTAATAATAATAATAATAATTCTAATCAGGTGATGAAATAGATGAGAATAAAAATAATTTCAATCCAAATAACGGCAAAACTAAGAAACTCACTAAACTAGAATTAGTCCAATAATCAGCCACATACCAAATGAAATCGATGCAAAGACCGTAGTCTGCATTCATCACAACGGTCAAGCAAGAAGTCAATTTGCATCGATAAATGGTAAAAGAATAAAATTTCCTTCTTGCAGAGGAATAAAAAGCTAAAAATGCTAATCGAAATAGCAAATAGCCAGTACATTCATAGGCTTCGTTGAGAATCATTTAAAAAAATCGACCTCAAACAGCTATTTTAGCATCAGCTGCTGCTTTAACAAACCCAGGAATGACTTCAGTGAAATCTTCTTCTCAAGGAATTTCGAAACTTCAAGTCAATACTTCTCCTAATTTCTTTAATTATCCACCTTCACGACTTCCAGCAACATCGATGAATGCGAAGAATAATTCTAGACTTCCATCAGCTGTGACAAGACCTTTCAGCTCAGCAACGACAACGGCAACAAGTCGACCAATCAGCACATCCATGGGGAGAACATAGTCTTTTTCATAATTTCATAAACGCATGCTGCTAAGTTCAGCGAAGACAGCTAAATCGAGAGATTCTTTACATTTAGAAACTATTCCAGGAGGAACACAGGTAAGGATGATGAGATAGTTAATTAACAATTGCTTTTGCTAAGTGAAATGTTTCTTAAATTGTTTTTTGTTTAAATAACTCCAAAAACAGACTTTAAATAACTTAGAAGACGAATTAGAGTTCTGGGAGGAAAGATAGCATGCCAATCAAAGTAAAGAAAGTAAAATTTTTGTTCCTTTCGGCAATATTAACAAGAAGAATTACACGATTAATGTCCCTTGGAGCTAGAACTGATAAATAAATATCTTTCAAAGATATTATACTCTCAACAAAGCATAAAAGTCCCTTGTTTTTTTTAGGAATTATTTTTTTAAAGCTAACAACTGCTTCTTTATTTATTATTCTCTGTTAGAATTGTTATTGCATTCTTATGAAAAAAAACAATTATGAATTCTTAGTTATTTCTCTCGTCTCTTAAAATAAATGTTTTCCATTTTGATTTCTAATTTAACTTGGAGATATTTATATTAGAAAAGAAGACTCATTTCTGAGGTCTTAGTAATACTTACAAATACTACGATTATTTCAATAAATTTCAAACCAAAAAGGATACAAAACTCGTATGGGCAAATTAGGATCTAATTATTTTTGAAAGAATGTTTATCAAACAATAGCGAAACTGTTCAAGAAATATTTCAATATATGGTGGTAGGTTATTTTGAAAATAAATCTCTTTGGATATCTTTTTATAAGCTTTACAGAAACGAAAAATCTGAGGCTAATTTAAAGTGAAAATTTAGTTTTATTTTTGGAGGCAACGTTTACAGATTGTTTTTTTCAAGAAAGATGTTTAAAGAATTCGAGAGTTGTTTGTTTCTCACATGATTATGCTTAAATAGAGAGAGAGAGAGTAGACTTTTTTTTGTTAAATAAAATTTAATAGGTTTATTAATATGATAAGTTTAATATTATTGTTTTGCAATTTTATAAGAGGATAAAATATTGCCCCAAATGAAGAGTTTATCTCATTGTTTTACATAAATATGAAAAGTTAAAAAATTAGTTAATATATTAGCTATTTATGGATATATCTAAATATAATATTTCCAAATATCCTTCAAGCGCGAATCTTGGAGACTGTAATCAGAAAAAAAAAATAAAAAAAAAAGGATAAACTTTCTTCCCACTAATTATATTGATTCTCAAAAAACAGATAGGCACACAGTATAGAGAGGAAAGGCAGAAACAAAAAGAAGTTTTGATTTGCATTGAAAAAAGTGACAAAATACACAAAATTAATTTAGATTCCCTTAAACCACTAACAAGAAAGAGATAATAAATCAGAGGATTAAAGAATATGCTTCCTTCTGATTCTTGTCCGCCATTAAGTGAATAAGTCTCCGCACAGAGAGAGACGAGAGTTTTGTTTGTGACGCTGACAAATAATGTTAGCAATACGATTTTGCAGCATGATAAATACTACTAAGCATTCTCACCGTATGGCGAGGTTCAGCGAGTAAGTCAAAAAGGAGAATATTTCGCCCATTAGTGCACTTGTGTGTGAGAGCTTGAAGAGTTCTTAATTCTTAAGTGGATTGAAATACTATTCCAGTATTTTGAAAATGTCTTTTTTTGTTTTGTTTTAGATTCTCATTTTCAAGAAGATTGAACCTTGGGCTACGTTTGTGGAGATGGACAGTACTGAAAACGCTAAGAAAGCTCGTAGAGAACTCAATAATACATAAATTCTTCCTGACGGCACTAGGATAAATGTGATTTCGTCAACTAAAGAGAGAATAGAATTCTAAGAGAAAAATTCTGCAGGAATAGGTAAACATATTATTTGTATTAATGCGATGTAAAGTTAATAAAAATATGCTATTTTTATCCAAATTCGGATTGACTTTGAGGGAAGGTAATCCGCTAAGGAATCCATGCAATAATATGAAGTAATTTAATCATCGGGGCATGTTTCGGTTATGATTATTTGTTATATTTCTAAGAACACTACTGCCCAATAAAAAATAAAGTTCAATGTAAATAATAAAGTTTCCTTGCGAGATCCTAAGTGTTCATATAATAGAACAAAAATAGTAAGATCAGGGATATTAGATATATTAATAATTCGATAAAATCAGAAGTAACTGTTGCTATTTGGATACTGTGGGGAGGGGATATGTGGGTAGACAGTTTATGTCAATAAAATATGCAGTAACACTTTAGAGTTGTCTGAAATCATACTATTTGGATTAAACAACTTTTTCAGCAATTTTCAAGCTCCTGAGTGAATAATTTGGCAATTAAGCAAGTTGAAACCTTCATTTCTATTAATGATACTACCTCTATTTTTAACTTAATTGATTTTGATTTAACATTAGACTACACGATATTGAAGTAAAAAATCATCGAGAAGAAATAAACTCTCGAGTGTGAGTTAATCATGAATTAGTGCTTTGAAAGTGAGAATGAGAATGGAAATAATACAAGCGTCAACACGGATAGTATTGAAGTCAAAAGAGAATCGAATTCAAATACGCCCAACTCTTCTTTTTCAAGCACCGATCACGGTTCTATCAAACCCTCAAAAACTTAATTTAAATATATCCCACGTTTTCCATCAGAAACAGATATGCAGCAGCCATTATAAAGACCTCTAAAACTCCCAGATGTAGCTGATCTTGAGCAGCTTACAATGGAATAGTCCTTGTATGGTAAAAGTGGAATTAGCACAAGTAGCGGCGGAAGTGGTGGAGCAGTGTTGTACTCAGGGATTTCTCCAAAATAAGCTACAAACTCAATATCGAACGCAAATAATTTTAATTCTACCATAAGCTCTGAGGGAAACAGCAAAATAACCCCAATAAAAGCCCAGCGATTAACTTCCTCTGCGCCTAACAATCTCTTCTCAAATAAATCTGAATCTGAAGATCGAATCTACGAAAATGTCGATGAGAATACAAACCTCAGCGATTACTTGCATCCTTAATTTTAGAAAAGTAACCTCGAGTTTTTAATATCCACGATTTTACTTGCACATGAAAAAATGATGTTAAACTTTAAATTCTTCTCGAAAACCAAGAACATAGCCAATTTTGAGTGCTGTTCTTTTTGAAACAATACCCAAAGAAAATTTTGAATATCTGGAAAATATTTCTGGAGGAGTAAAAATGGACATAAACAATTAAATTGATTAGTAACTATGTTGCTTGCATAGTTCTCAATTAATTTACTATTATTTATCTAGTAACCCAAAGAAAAAAGTTTGAGGGAGATATTTTAACAATTACAATATGCAGATCTAAGTAATTGAATTCGATTGATTTTAAGATAATGAATCAGAATTGCAATAAATTACTCCATAATTTTGTTTTTATTATTCATATTCTTACTTTTTAAAGTTGCCTCTTTTTCTTTCTCCAACTCACCAAACTCCGAACTAAATTACATTCTCCCACCCTTTTGCTCTCAACTGAATTTCATTCTACAACTCTCTTTTATTATACATTCTCTGATTCTGAAAAATGTTTCTTCCCTTTGTTCCTTACAACTTTAAGATATATTTTTTCTTTTATAACAGTGGCCACAAAAACAAAAGTGATTTATGCAAATCACTTCGATCCAAGCAAGACTACCTTAACACAGATCTTCAATCTCTTTAGTGCTTTTGGAAACATAGAAAAAATGATTTTTCTCAAATCAAAGCAAGCCGTCATCATAGAATATGATCTTCCTGCTCATGCAGGTATGGCAAAGGACTGTCTAGGCGATTGCACTTTCAACGGGAGCATCATCAAAGTCTTCAACTCACATTATGAAAATGTATTTTTCAAAGATCCATCTGAAAAACCAGAAGATGAAGAATATTTTTAACCATCAGAGAAAGACAATCGCTTTAAACACAACACTCCAGCAACCATAAACCCTCCGATTAACACATTACATGTTTCCAATCTCCGCAGAGACTCCTGTTCATATGAAACGATTAAGAAACTCTTTGAGCCATACTCCAAAGTCTAATAGTTTAAGTAAATAAAATATGGTTTTTAGGTTACAGATTGTGGAAAAAAATTAAAAAGTTGCAAAAATATTCTTTGGAATCAAAAAAAATACTTTTTTTGAACAGATTCCTTCTCGAACAGAATAACAAAAATATGTGCTTAATTAGATTCGATAACCCTACCGCAGCTATGTGGGTATTAGCGAATACTCATAATATTGATATCAATGGAAGGTAAGAAGAAAAGAAATTTATGGGGAGGGGGTATTTAGATGAAGATAACCTTGAACTAATTTGAAAATACTTAATCTATTATTTTTTGTTTTTTTTTTCTTCAAAAGGCTACTTAAGGTTTCCTTTTCCAAGCGCGCTCTCTAGTGATAGTTTGAGAAAACAAAGACAAAGATTTTCAATTGTTTTTTTGGTAATTTAGTCAACTACCTAGTTCTTCTGCAAACGAAAATCTTGTCCCAAAAATATAGCATTTGAGGGAGACAAAACAACTTAGCTCATTCATTTTTGGATTCTCTAAATGCAAAGAGATTATTGATATTAATCATCTCTTTTTAGCTGCATAGCAATCAACCCACAGGAAAAAAAAGAACTCATCTTTCTTTTTGAGATGTATTCAATCATTTCTTCTTCTGTTATTAACTTAAGCCCACTCTTCCAATTTCCCTTTTCTTTATTCCTTTTCCATGTGTATGTTTAAATTATATTTTGTTCTACAAATAAATTGACAAAATTCAAATTCTTTTTTTCTTTTTTTGAGTTTCCATCACTTTCTGTTGAGTGCATCGCTTCCCCTTTGATAAACAGTTGACAAGTTTATCGTACAAATGAAAATTGTTTTATGTTGGATTTATTTAAATAAAAAGAACGCAAGCAACAATTATTTATTTGTTGGTAATCAGTCAGAATCATCGAAGAGAGTTTTCTTAGGTTTAGCTGCTACTGAAGGTCTGTTTTATTGAGGTGGAGCAGCGACTGAAGGACGAAGAGGAGCAGAAAGTGGATTCGAGTTAGCTGGTTTCGCGGGGAGTTTCAAAGGATTCGATGCAGGTTCACTATCTTTTTCATCGTCGGAATCGTCAAAGAGATTTTTCTTAGAATTTGTTGGCTTTGTATTGGTGGGAGCAGAGGGCTTCATCGATGGTCTAGCAGCATTGGAATCTCCTCCTCCTAATCCGCCTAAGGGATTTGGTCTTGATAATGGTGCAGGAGCAGATGTTTTTTCATCTTCATTGTCTGAATCGTCGAACAAATTCTTTCCTCGTTTTGTACTAGCAGAAGGTGCAGTTGGCTTGGAGGACATTCTTCCAAGTGAACTTTCTTAAGGTAAACTTGGAGGGAGTTATGTCTACTGAGCCTGAACTGGAGCAGGAGGAGGTTTAACTGTATCGTTATCGCTGTCGTCATCATCGAACAATCCTCTTTTAGGTTTAGCCGAGACAGATGGACGAGGTTCGTGAACTGGCGGTTAGACAATTTAAGGTAGCGCTTTGCTTGGACGAGAAGGAACTGCAGGTGTAGATTTATCGTCATCATCATCAGAATCACCAAACATTGCGATTTTCTTTCTTTGCGTTGCATTCGATGAATGAGCCGGTTTTTCGGAGATGTTCGGTAGCCCTGAAGGTCGATTAGCAGCAAGAGGATTTGATTTTTATCCAAGAGCTGGCATTTACAGTGGATTTGAATCTCTTGAAATTGGCTTAATTTCATTAGTTTCAGCGAATTTCACTGTTGGTTTCCCTGAGATATTCGGTAAATTTTTAGGTAGGGGATCGTGAGAGGCAGCAGTCTATTAGATTTATGGCAATAACGAAAAAGGGGATGCATTTGTTGGTTAAGGTTAAGCTTATTGTTAAGGCTTAGGAGGGGCTTATTATGGAGGTTGTAGAGGATTCAATTTTGGTGTTTATTGAGGGGTACTTACAACAGGCTATGGTTAAAAACTTGGAGGTTTTTGGTCCTAAGCCTTGCTAGCTCTCGTGATTAAAGGTTTTTCATCTTCATCTGAATCTCCAAGATCGAGACCACCTTTTGGTTTTGAAGCAGGAGGAGGTGTAATTGAAGGTTTGTTTGCTACAGGAGGATTGGCGATTTTAGGTAGGTTTGAAATTGGTTTTGTCACAGCAGGTGTAGGTGCTACAACTTCTTTAATTGCAACTGTCCTTCTCTCAACTAACAGAGGCTTATCATCTTCATCTAGTTCTTCGGGAACAATCAGCGATTTATTATTATTGCTGTTGTTTTGCTGCGTAGAAGGTCTACCGAATTACTACAGAGTTCTTGGTTTCTTCTTTTGAAGAGACACTCTCTCCATAGAATTTGCAACAAACTGATCACCCTTCTTTTGTTCCTCTGCTTATTGCTGTTAGTCCTCTTCATGGATGCTTTGTTTGCGAGGTTTAGGCATAACTCCTCCTAGTTGCAGAGTAGGGTTAAAGTCTCCCATGGCTTTGATTTTTTCTTGAAGAGCGGAACTGATTCTTGAATTTAATGAAGGCTAAGCAGATGGTGGGAATTGATGACTCTCTGTTGATTTTAAGGCGTCTTCCATCGGATTAGAAGGAGTAACTGTTACAGCTGGGGTTTACACTTGCACGGGAACTTAGACGGGAGCTTGCACTGGGGCTTTAACTGGAGTTTAAACTGGTACTTAGACTGGAGTTTAAACTGGTACTTAGACTGGAGTTTAAACAGGTTCTTAGACTGGAGTTTAAACAGGAGCTACAACTGGGGTTTTGACAGGTACTTATGCAGGAGTTTAACTATGATGTTAAGCATCTTCATCGCTGGATTATTCACTATCTGAGGAATTCTCAACCATTCTAGATCTGGTATGCTTCGATGAGATTTGTCTACCCACAGGAGGCGCGTTCGGATTAGTAAATGCCTTCATAGCTTCTTCTTCTCTTCTCTTTTCTTATTCTCTTCTGTGTTCCTCCGCTTTCTTGAGCTCTTCCGCTTATTTCGCTTATTAAACTTTAAGTTCTTCCGCCTTCCTGAGTTCCTCCGCTTATTTCAGTTATTCCTTTTTAATCTCCGCGTTTTTAAGATCTTCAGCTATTTTCTTCGCTGCCGCTTCTTCTTCCAGAACTTATTTGATTAGTTAATTCTAAGCTATTTGGTCTTATTCCTGCTTTTTTAATAACTCCGCTTATGCTTTTTACTCTTATTCTTTCTTTTATCTCTCCGCTTCTTATTACGCAGATTGATTATTATTCTTTGCAGTTGCAGTATTATCCTCTTCATCAGATGAGTCTTCAAGTCTGTTTTTCTTCCTTGTCGAAGTACTCATACGACCACCAAATGGTGTAGCTGTGACTTGCTAAGCAATCGATTTTTCTTCAGCTTGTGGTTGTTTATTCTACTAAACTACTACTGGAGCGACTTTGGGCTTTTGTTCTTCTTCACTGTCATCACTGAAGATCTTCAACGTTTGTCGAGCTGATTATCTCATAGGTGGGTTAGCATTATTGACTGCTGCAGGTTATGTTGTAGGTGCTACTGGTGTTGTTGTAGCTTTTTTCTTGAAAGCCTCCACATCATCGGAATCTGAATCATCAAACAGTTTCTTCTTTGAATTTGCTGCGACGCTAACTGTCATTCTGTTTTGAGCTTTTTCAATAGCTTTCGTTTCTTCTTTTCTGTACTGTGAACCAATTTACCATGCCTTCTCAAAAGGGTCCTTATCTTCATCGCTGCTTTCAAACAGTTTATCTAGTTTCTTCTTAGAAATTGGAGGTGGAGGAGGAGGAGCTGCAGCAGCTACAGGCTATTAGTCCTAAGGAGCTAAGAAAGTCACTCTCTTAGACTCTGTGAATGTCGTAGCAGCTGCTGTCTAAAACAAAATTGAAGCTCCAATTTATTTTTATTAATCACCTTAAAGCTAAGCTAAGGGTTCTTTCTTAAAGAGACCATCATCTTCTGCATCCAGTTTCGGTCTATCGACGTTCAGAAGTGTGTTGAAATCGAATTTACGGCTCTTGGATCGTTTGGAGAATACTTTATTGCTCTCCTCATCTGAATCGACGAACATTGTTTTGGATTATTTGAACATCGCTGGTATTGTTCTATCCAGAATACTCTTATTGTTGTTGTCGTTGTTGGTATTGTCTTATCCTCCATCTTAAGTATTTTTCCTTTCCATCATAGGAGGCGCATCAGGGATATTTGAAGATGGCATCCTATTCTGTGGATTCGAAATAGGAGGTGGAGGTGGGATATTCTCAACTGGCTCATTTTCTTAAAGAAGGGCTTCTTCAAGGTTTCGCTTTTTGCTTCCTCTCATTTTAATCTCATCAAGGAAGCTCATTGGTCGAGATACTGGTGGAGCTTGTGAAGGTTCTGCTGATTATGAGTTATTTGCCTTGTTTTCTAATGGGAAAAGCAAATCAAAATATTAGCAACATCATCGTAGAAAAGGCAAGATTTAAAAAAATATTTTTGTCATTTACACAATGCTCTTTGAATTTGTTCTTCCAATGTTAAAGGGACACTGTTAGAGTTCTACGCAGCTGACATATCCATTGTAGGAGCAGCAGGAATGGAGAACATCGGCGCAGGTGGGATAGCTCCCATATTTAAAGGTGGAGGAGGTGGTATTCCTTGCCCAGTGTTTACCATCATGTTTGGAGCAGGTGGAATCCCATTCATAGGAGGACCGTTAAGGTTCAACGCAGGCGCTGAAGGTATTCCATTGAAAGGAGGAGCAGGTGGAGCATTTGAATTGAACATAGGTGGTGCAGGAGGAGCATTCGAATTGAAGGTTGGTGCAGGTGGAGCATTCGGATTGAAGGATGGTGCAGGAGGGGCATTTGGATTGAATGCTGCTCCAGATTGAGATTGATTCATAGTATTTGGATCGTAGATTTCGGAAGTGAGAATATTCGCAGTTGGAGTTCCCGGAGCTTAATTGCTGTTTGAATCTAATTGTTCATCTTCATTCTCATCTTGATCAAATAGCCCTGTTGTCAATCGTAGAAGCAATTAATACAAGCAAAATCCTCATTTTTGTTAAATTCCAACATCTTTTTTGACTTTTCTTACCAATGAACTTATCTTGATTAAAATTGTTTGTCCCAATCAAGAATGGAATCCTAATTGACTTCGAAGCTCCTGTTTGAATAGAAGACGTTGAGTATGAAACTGATCTGTCGTCGAGATCATCAGCAGCGTTGTTATTTGTGTCATCAGTGTTCCCGATGTTGAACACTTCCATACCAAGTTGCAGTGCTTTCTTGAAGAATTCGATTTATTTCGCTTCGGTGTTTGTTCTATCCACATTATCCTTTGCGTCGTCCGTAGGAGCAGCATTTTCTTAGATCGGAGCCATTTTCTGCAGGGAAAGGAATAAATCGTTACGCATGATAAATTGTTTTTGCAGTATTTTTTTCTTAAAAAAATGTTTTTACTTATTCAGTGAATTTCCTCTCGGAGAGTCTCTGGAACTGAGAGAATGTATTGCTGACTTCATTGTTGCAGGAGTTGAGAAGATATCTTAATTCAGCGAAGGAGTCTAATGTTTTGGTTGTGCGCTCGAACATACTATCAGCAAGCTAGCCGAGACCTTTGAATAGCTAGAAAAGAAAAAATAATAGTATAAGAACATCTTCAAAAGTGATTTTGCATGAATTGGTTATGTAAATCTTTTCTGAAAGATCCTGATATTTTTGAACACGAAAACAACAATACTCAAACGTACCTTCTCATCTGAAGCCAGGCTCCATGTTTTAATATCACCTCGTAAGGTAGTAAACGAAGTCATCTTACAGTTTTGTTGGTTTTGGATTGTTTTTATTCTTATTGCTAATAATTCTTTTGCAATTCTGTATTTTTTTCCTCCCTCCCACTCCCACTGATACATCAGCCAGAATATCACAACCTGACCAAATAAATCAATCTTTTCTTCATTCTTCTCAATAATTTCATGGTTTTTTATGATATCCAGGATTATATTAATAAAAATAATAATAAAAGAATCATCAAGAATAGGGAAAACTTGAATGTTTTATAGCAAAAATATCAATATCATACCTTCTTGTGGTAATATTTCTCATAAAGTTGAAAAAAACTAAGAGACTTCTATTCAAAAACAACAACAAGACAATTTATATTCTGTTGGTCAATCAATGTTGGCTTTTTAGTAATAATAATCATAAAAATTCTAGAATTTGTTTGTTTAATCTTATTACTGTTAGCACTGCACCGAATGAATATCTATCTTCAACAACACAAAAATATCCTAAATATTTCATTTCAAGCTCCCGGGGTATTGCTTTGAAATGTTGAGGATAACTCATGCAATAATGAAGAAAACCCTATTGATCATTTTAGATTTTCGACATCTTCCCACTCAGCAAGACCTTGATTGCAAACTTCCTTGATTTTATCTAGAATCTTCTTAGATTTATACCTCTCAAGACGTTCCATGATCTTCTTGCGCTCTGGCTCAAGAGCCTTCAAATCTGCCATCTGTCTGTCGTACTCTCTCTTCACAAGAGGATGGTCAAGAGTGATTTTCTCAGGATGATCGTTTAGATCTTCCATGACCTTGAATTCCTCGAGTTCCTTTCTAGACATATTGTTATGAGTCTTCATTCGTAATTGAGTCATATCAGTATGTCTAATTTCTTTAGGATGCCAGATCTAAGGTCTCTTCAAGAAAACCTAATGTCTCCTTTGGACTTCATGCTTAACTGGTCTGCTCTTTTGGATGTAGTTCACTTTAAAAGTTGGATCAGTGAGTGTGTGCATCATGAGTCTGCGGAGATACTCACCGTACAACGAATCTAAGTTCTTCGGCTTGGTAAGAAGAATGTAGTTATCGAACCCACCCATTTTATCCATGCAGCGGATGGCTTTGGTACTCATTAAGATGCGGATTTTTTTCTGCAGAACATCGCTGTACATCCATTTTTCTTGGACATTAACTTTCCACCAGCGGATGGATTTCTTCTCAGAGAAACAAGTCTAGAATCCTGTCTTAGGCTGCTTCCCATGGAGGAGTCCTTTTTGTGATCGCTGTGATCTCTTTTGTACGTTACGCTCGAGCACACTGTTGACGAGATGCTGATTGAGCAGATCCTTTTGAGAGAAGGTATTAAAGAGTTTTTCTTATTTGGAGACAATAATGTAATTTCTAGGGACTGCAGCTGTGAATAGCCCCAATGTCCTAACAGCGGCTTGCTTGAAACACGCTAACATTTTTTTTCACAAGAGGTTTTTTTTGATTCTAAAGATAAAAAGATTATTTCCGAATGCCTCTCTAAGACTAAATTAAAGCTAACTAATTTCAGTCAATAGAGCAGCTCTTTTACGAAAACTACGAGCACTCAATTATTTTCTAAGTGCGATGATGATATCCATTTAAATAAAACTTGTCTCATAATAGTAGCAGAACTACTTATGAATGATGTTTTGTATGTAAATATGAAGAATTATCATAAAAATGTTTGATTGTTATTTTGAAAATTTCTCATTTTTTACTTTATTTGCTTTGAATGGTCCCTTTCTGCGTGAAGAATCATCTTAATTGTAATCGTCTATTGCCAGTTATTTTAAACTAGTGCACTTATCACTAAGACAAGCATCAAGAAGATCAATTAAAAAATATACACTTGTAAATATTGCAAACAATCAACAACAAAAAACTCCAAAACTACACCATATGAAGGTACAAGTAGTCAACGATAAGCGTCGAGTTCAATCGATGAGTACATCAGCCTAATAGAATGACGATCTCATTAGTTAACCAGGTTCATTCATGTCACCAAAGAAACAAATATTATTAACTAGCAGTAGATATGGCGAGGAAGTCAAAGCAATCCTGAAGAACATCCAAGAGACAATCGGCGATGAACAATCAGAATAGATGTCCTTGCGAGAAAATAGTATCAAGAAGGAATCGAATTATTCAATCAAATCGCAGAACTTATTTATGTAAGGTCCGCGATCGATGATTCAAAGAGAACTTGCTCTGGCAGTAAAGGCACATAGGAATAGTAATTCATAAGATGTCAGTAATAATCAAGTTAATAAAAATAGCAATACTTGCAGCTAGATGAACCTGTTAGGTAGCAGTAGCAGGAATTAGAAGAAAGATACAAATTTTACGAAATCACAATAGATTTTCATGGACACAACACCACGATAAGGATTTGGCTCATCGTTCATCATCAGGAAGAACTTAAATAATTCAATCCCAAGTCTGTCTATCAACACTTCTGGGCTCAAGAGAGACAAGGTTCTCTAGAGTTTTCATTTTTCCAATACCAGCAAAGAACAACAACAATAACCAAATATTAGCAAGAGCCCTCATTTTAATAGCAACAGTAATATGCTCTCCGATCGAAATGCAAACGGTAATATATCCCCAAGACTTCTTCTCGAAGGTGAGTTTGGATGTGCTGCATGTGGTGCGAGCAATTCCACCAACAATGGCAGTGGCACACGATTCAGAGAATTACAGCGGTTATCTGTCGAAAATAGCATGCTAAATAAGCGAATCGCGGAATTGTAAAAAGAAGTGCAAGACATGGATGAATTCAAAATAGGATTAGAACATCGACACACCGAATAGAATTTCGATGAACGACGAATCGATCTCCTGAAAGCAATCAGCGCTAGATAACAAAAGCAAATCAGAAGGCTCACGTCGTTATTGCAGACGTCTAAAAAGCTGCTCACAGAAATTTTAGCTGTGATCAATTTTTTCAAGGAAACATCCAGCAAAGTGCATTAAGCTAAGTAAATTAGCAATACCAAAAGTCATTTCAAACACCAACCAACAGGGTATATATGTTCCCGGAACGCTAACAGCGCAGAGAACAGCAACAATAATGGCGAAACAGCAGACATCCAAGAGAAATTCTAAGAAGAAGAAGAGGAAAAGAATAAATTAGCTTCGACTGAAGATGGCATATTGCAGTAACTCGATTCCAAACTAGCAAATGTGTCCTTGCGATCGCTGCTGAATAACATAGGCTTAGGTGAAGCACGAGATAGCTTTGTGAATACGTTTACATCCGCATATGATAAGATTCTGCAATATGAACGAACGAATCAAGAGTTCAAGCATATGTTTGCTATCAGTCAAGTCAACAACAACAGAAACACTTACAATAGAAACAACAACAACAATAATGTCTCAAGATCGAATGTCAGCATCGACCTATCCCCCACTGTCCGATCGCCTATGCACAAGAATAATAAAAACATGACCAGCAGTACAAAACTAGCTTTCAACAGTGAAAATGGATAGCATTATATCGACGATACCTCCTCCTCCATTGCAATATCCTACAAACAGCCTGTCACGGAGTTTATCAACAAATACAAAAACTACTTACCTATAACTACAATCTTCGATAGTTTTCCTTCCTAGCACAAGGACACCTTGCATAATATGCTCTCTGTGCTGTCGGCGGTAGTCAAAAAAGCAAATCAAGGGTTTAAATAAGCAGCTACGTTTTAGCTTTTCAAGAGCAATCCGTTTTTGTACATTGACCAGCAAAACAGGCTGAATCTCCCTGAAACTTTGTTGAATTACCGAGGTGATTTTGAGACATATCTTCGATTTAAGGATAAGATGTTGCAGATACATTTGTCATAACACGAAATCAACTAAACAGAGTAGCTTTTATCTGTTTTGTTGGATTCGTTGACTTCCATGTATGGGGATACATTAGTAGCGCATAAGAACGATACTTCCCCTGAAATTAGTGGTTTAATCACAAATCTTAAAAAAGCAATCGAATAACTTATTGCACTTGGAATCATTATTGGACCGGATAGTGGGTATAATCATGCGAGGTTCTTAGTTGTAAGCAAAAGAACAAATTACAGTTTGCCTCTTGTGAGATGATTATTTCATAATATTTTATTTGTGTGTGCTTGTTGTGTTTGCTGTTAGGTCTCGACAAACGCAAGCAAAGAGATGAAATCGAATATGAAGAAGCTATCTTCTAGCCTCATTGGGGATGATAATAACAATAATAATCGTGGTAATGACACATCAAAATAACCTCCGATTGTTAGTTTAAAGAATTTGAATCTTGAGGAATCCTCTCAAAAGACGAATAAGCTTCATAACTAGCAGTAATTATCTGCTTCGAGGATAGGGCGAATGTCTAATAATGTCAATAATAACCCTCAGTCACCGATATCGCAGTCAGTGTTACCTTTTGATGTGAATGAACCTGATGAACTTAGAGTATTGCGAGTCGAACGTGATGTGGAATGCACCAATGATTTTTTCGATCGGCATGCGATTTGTGAGAATGTCTTAGACGATCTGTATCGCGGGATCAAGAACAACAGCGATTAGCAAGGCTAGCTAGGATTAGCTTTGAAATTAGCTGGGATAATCTAAAAGTTGAAATTACTCTTTGAAATGAAAAACAATATGCTGCTTATTAAAGAAGCGCAAATCGACTTCATGCGGAACTAATTGTATCTCTACAAGCAAGACATCAACTCCTGCACGCGATTCGTGGAGTAATGCTAGGAAGGAGTAAGTGGGTTCTTCGATCCGATCAAGACTAAATTTGCTGATTTATTGGCACACTTTAATTCCGTCATGGATTCGAAGACAAGTAGCGTTGTGTCCGATTAAAAATCGAAGAAGAATCTAGTGCTGCATTTTAAGAGGACGTTGAAGGAAATATTAGAAAGAGTTGAGCAGATAACGAATAGACCGCCACCAGTGAATACACTGCATATTTTGTAAATCTAATAATAGTTTAATGAAAAGGTTACGATACTCACATAATCGCAAGAGCATATCAAGAAGCTATTAGCACATTGATAATGCTCCTTGAGAAGTAAACTACATAATTGCAGATTTTTACACAACCGGAAGAGAGAACATTAAAAAAATTAAAATTACTCATTGTCTCTTTGTCTTTATTGTTTTGCATTTTGTTTCTCTCATTAATTCTCTAGTTCTTAGTTTGCTAAATAAAACAGATTCAATCAAACAACAATCAATAAAGAATCTTGATATATTTCAACCCAAATATTTGTTTTCTTCTGATTTCAACATTTTAAAAAAAGAAACATATCAAATGGAAATAGGATAAACTAGAGTTAAGCTTATCACCCTAGAAAATGAAGTAGTGGGGGAATCTAAGGGAAAGACATTATTATAGGCATTAATTGTTTAGTTTGTAAGAGGGAACTCAATAATATGTTATTTTGATAGTGTTTGGAAAGGTCGACGAGGAAGCTGTAAAAGAAGTCCCATCTCATCAAAACAATAATTTTGTGTGTGAATTATTTCAATTGGTACGATTTATTGTTAGAAATTGGCAAAATAGTAATTTTT
>Ga0302271_10001630_pt1 | contig 21388 bp, 7 predicted proteins | sample III_Bog_N1_1_FD_198767 | JGI IMG/M metagenome (GOLD analysis project Ga0302271, IMG submission 198767) | Peat permafrost microbial communities from Stordalen Mire near Abisko, Sweden - III_Bog_N1_1 | ecosystem: Environmental > Terrestrial > Soil > Wetlands > Peat | place: Sweden: Abisko... | reverse complement strand
GTTGTGCAAAAGAAAAAAATTAAAATATTTGAGCAATTATTAATAAAAAGAGTGGGGGGGGGGGGGGAGAGGGGATCTTTAAGTAGAATTCATTAAAAATATATTTTACAATTTGTGGCTAAGTATCAACGAGCTCTATTTTTAAATTAGAAAGCAACTTGAAAGTAGACCTATTTAGTGCTTTGATAAGGGGATTTTAAGAAGCTATTTAATTAATCCACAAGCAATCAAAATCTCAAAGAAATAAGCATCACCACAGGAGCAGCTGTTTTTGTAATTGTAGTGCAATTTTGTAAAATTATTGAACTTAGAAAAATATGTCTTCATCAAAGACAATCGCTCCTGAGTTAGGAAGAAGCTGCTACAAATTCTAGGACGGCTTTAAATTCTTTAAGGATTCTGAAAAAGAAGCAATCTTGTATCTGAAACTCCGCAAAGAAGGCTGTCCTAGAAAAACAGCTTTAAACTTCAGCGCCAAGAATGTCTGCAGATCAGATTCTACTAGGACAATTTTTGGACCTTCAGAGTTCAGAATCCTCAAAGTTCAGAAGCAGCTCGAACACAACTGCATTTATTTAGGGAATGGCTGGTGTGAAGGGTGCCATGAATATACAATGCCTAATGATTACTTGTAAAGCATTGAGCAACTGCAATTAACTGAGAGCGATCCTCTCAGGAACATTTTCGATGCTGACGAAGATGAAGCCAAGTAAGAATTCAAACGGATTCTCGTAATCATGAAACAATATTTCTAAGATATCTAGAATACACTCCCTCCAACATCATCCCATCAAGAATTTCTGTAGAATATCAAAAATATCTAAATAAAAACTAGAAACCAACTAACACAGCCTCAATACTTTGAACTGAATTCAATAAAGTAAGAAATAAATAGGAGATGCTCTGACATTATTGTTTCTATATAAAAAATGTGTTTTGTCACTTATTTAGGTTCTTTATGCTTGCTGATGCCCTCAAGAAAATGAGGGAAGAAGAAAAAGAAGACGAACAAAAAAACACTATTCCTGGCAAAAATAGCGAACAGATTGAAGGATTAATCAATAAATTCAATGTGTTTGATGAGGTGCTTCGCCAACCAGACATCAAAGACGCCCAAATAAAAGTACAGAAACCAGAAGAAGCATATTTTCTATCACCTAAGTTAAACCAACCCTTCAGATACTCCCCATCGTTACTAGATTCCAATAGTTAAGCTTCATCACCATAATCTCCATAATCATTGTAGATGTCTCCATCAAGTTTTGTAAAGTATTATACCAACAGTTTTAGTGTAAACCTAGCAGATTTGTTATTTGGATAATTTTTTTTGTGATCGTTCTTAGAAAATGAGTGGTTTTAGTGATTATCCAAAAGAAACTGAGCTTAAAGAGAAATACATTTCTTAATCCTCTTCTAGCAGCATTCATAATGCTTCATTAAGAAAAGACATATTATTGTTATCCCCATTATCTCCAAACCCTTTCAATCAAGAAGAGATCACCAATAGTTCAATTCCTAGCAATCCTAAAAATATTGGTTTTGAAGCTGATAAATCCATGGAAAATCCTCTAAAAATAAAAATAATTCAGGAGAACTTATATAGCAGTGGTCTCATGTAAAGAAGAGGGCTAATTGGGTTAAGTTTAGATCGTCTAAAGAAAGCTAGTGTTATCGAAAGTGCAGTTATGCAGCTACAACTGCTGTAAGATATGGATATGACAAACTAAGATTTATTCGCAAGCAGTCCTATGGTTAGTTCTAAAGCTGGACAGAGACAAGAAAGACTAAGCTGTATATCCTTATCGAATTAAAGACTTCTTGAAGAGCAATTTAATTAATCTTAATATCTCTTCAAAAAGGCTAATAATAACAACAATAATAAAAGTTATCTGAGCAATTTTAAAAATAATAACTAAAGTGCTATTAATGCAGAGAAGAACTAAAGCAATGAGGAGATTGATAAAGATCCCAAACAATAACAAGAAGTATCGAGATTCGGTAATCTGTTAGGGATAGAATAATAAGTTGAAGGAATTTTCAATTATCTTTAGTAATCTTAGCAAAAAGAGTAAGATAAAATGTATTAATTAACTAAACGAGACAAGAATAAGGGAGAATAGCAAACATAATAAGAATCAGCAATGCTATCAAATAGTGGGATGAAAGCAAGTAGATTTCAAAATATTAACAGTAGTAATTTACATAATAGAACTAAATTGCAAGTAAATAATATAGTGAATTGTAGCTCAGAGTCTTAGAATCTTTCTAGGTTGCTTTAATAATAGAATTCATAACTTAGCACTTTTATCAAAAGAAACTACCATAAAAATTAGCAAAGCACAAGCAATCGCTAAATAGGTAATACTAGTCACCTTTGTTTCTCTCCTTCTTCGTCTAAATTAGCAGAATAATAGGAAAGTTTATTTAAATAAAATAATAAACTCACATAATAGTTTCCATAAAAATAATAATCTTCAAATAAATATGCTATTTCTCATGAACTGACTTCTTTTCTGAACTTGAAGGATAATCCAACTTAATAAAGAAGTTCATCCACCAAGAATGCTCCTTAATTGGAGCAGTAATAAGCTCAGAAATCTCCAATTTTAACAAGATTTCGTGGAAATTCATGTTAAACTATTTCAGAAAATAACGGAAAACTAATGGAGTCCACTGACAAGAAATACTCACTAGCATTGGCTCCTAATAATATTTCAAAAGAAATAAACTCAAATAAAAATATCTCTTTTCAAAATGTGATCCTCAAAAACAACAACAACAACCAAAATGAATTATCCTCTTCTTCATTCTAATAAAAATCAGAATAACCTCCATAAATCAAGCAAAGATTCGTTAAAAGTTATTTTAATTAATGCAAAGGATCAGCTCCTTAAAGTGAAATAAGATAAAAACCACAATCTTCTTCTTCGAGAACTGTTTCCCTTTTGATGGCATCAAAAAATGATCCAAACCCTCAAAATACCAGAAACATTACTTACAGTAGTCATAATAAGAGTACCTTTCTAAATACTTCTTCGACAGGTCCACCCTTTTTATTAGCTAATAATACCTACTGCAATGTCTCTAGTGACGAATAAACTTAAGATTCATTTTCTTTAAATTAAAAGGTAAAAAAGAATCCACTAGAACATCTCTTCAATAGAAACTTCAAAATTAATTAGAAGAAACTCATAAATTAGAAATGCTTATGATTTGCAATAATCTAAAACAAAAAATAATTTTCATGAACCAGAGAAATTCTCATGAAAAAAAATTTAAAACCAACAAGACAACCTTAAATTGAGTGTGCTTTTCATTGGATCTTTGTTCTTTGCTGTGTGTTTCTGTGAAATTAAAAAAAGAAAAAAGATTGTTTTACTATTATGTAGATTTTCATAAATCTTTGAGGAAAAAGCTACTTAATAAAATAAAAAATTTTTTAATTTAATTCCAAAATAATTCTTGATTTTTTCAAATTAAATTTTGAGAGAGAAAATGCAGATAAGTCAAGATATTTTGAGAGAAAAGCTTCTGTTTTTGTTGATATCATTTTGAGAAAAAAAGACTAAAATCCTAAAAGTTAAACGGGAAAATATTCAATCTAAAATTTAAATTCAAAAATTAATTATCTCATAGCATTAAGAAGACTTTGCAGCACTTTCAGGGTAATACGTTGATTATTTAAAAATTTCAAGGATAATGAGATAAGCAACGGTTCTCTCTCTATTCTACTGAGTTTTCTCAAATACATGTTTTAAAAATGTAGTAACTAATACAAAATAACTAATACTATAAAATTATTTCAACATCGAGAGAAATACTAAACTATTTGGTATTACTTTTAAAGTACTAAAATTAATTTAAATCCTTGTTTCAAGTTATCTTTGCACTACTCCTTTGGTATTTAAATATAAAAATCAATATGAAAATTTAAATAATTCTTGAGGATCTCAAAAGAGAGTCTATTTAACTAATAAAACAATAAATATGCAGAGACATTTTTTTTAATAGATGGACTTGAAAGATAGAACAAGGTTTTAAAACAAGGCGAAATTGTTATGGTTGGGAGAAGTGCTTAAAACTATTATTTACCTTCCATCCAAAATGCATTAGTTTTTGAAAGTCTGAGAGAGAGATATCGGGAAAAGTAGTACTACTACATTAATTTGAAGAAATCGTAATGTGTAAGCTAAACCTATCTGCTCACATGACAGTTTAGTTAATGAGCAATTATTTAGAGTATTTCAGTTTCAAAAAGATTAACAACAGGAGAAGTGAGATAATTGTTAAAAGAAGATGGTATTTTCAAAGGGTTGTGATTGAAGTTTTATTTGAAGGAGTTGCCTTAATTACATTGATGAAAGAATTTCATTTCAAAGATAACATCATCCTTATTGCTTTCAAACTTCTAACAAATTTATATTTTAGCACACGCACTTTCAAATGCGCTTGCAGGTGAGACGTGCTTTAAACAAAATAAAAAAAGAAACAAATTGTGAGAAGATCCGTATTACATCACTTGAAATCACTTTTAGGTTGTTGTTTTTATGAAAAAACATAGAAAATAATTGTCATTTTGTTGAAAATATTTGAAATATAATCTCTCATTTTTCTTCAATCATCTAAACAACTTTCTCTTTATCTTGAGGAAGTTACTCAGCAGACAGACTCTTCATTTAGCGTTGATGGATGTTTTCATTGGAATCAGCTATGAAAAGTAGTAAAAGCAAAAGAATAAAAGTAGCTTTTTCTTTCATCAAAGTTTAAGAAAATCAAATATGAAAAGTAGTAGCAGTGAAGGAGAAACAGCTAAAAAATAAGACGCGATTCTGATTGATCAACCAGCTATTATCTATCAAAGAGTCTTATCGCTGAGATTGATTAAGCTGAGAATAGATCAATTAGAGTGAGAAAGGTAAGCCACTTCAGAGATTGATTAAGGGTAATAAAAGGTTAGGCCTATTCTTAAGAAAAGGAGAGAAAGTTTGAAAAGCATTCATTTAGTAATATTTTTAAGCTATTAAATAGGTAATTGTATTTATTTCTAAAGGAAAAGTTGAAAAATAATCAACACAAGGAGACTGCATTGAATAAACTTATCTCATTTTTTGGAGCAAAATTTTAAGAGATTAGAGGTTTAAAAGTTAATCTTGTTTGAAAAAAAAAGCTTCTAACTTGGAAAAGGAGAGGTGGGAAATAAAATCTGGAGGGGAGAGGGATTATCTCAAAAAAAAACAAAGAGACGTTTAAAAATAGAGGGGTTATTTTTGTTTATGGGAGTGGGGAATTAAATGGTATTCAGTGATCAGAAGCTCTGGAAGCGTAGGATTAAAAATACTGAGTTAGTATTAGTGGATTTAAAACTAACAATAAAACTGGATTAAGGTTGAAGAAGAAAGAATATTAAATCCAGGGAGAGGTGCGGGGAGAAATAATCAATTAAAAACAGACACATTAACACAAACAAAAAACTACACAAAATACTATTGAATATGGAACCATACACACCCAGCTCAAGCTCATATCCCTCTAGTAGCAGCTACTCGTCTTCTTATGACTCTTCGATGAAGTCTCCTTAAAATTAAATATCTTCCTTAAACTTTGATGAAGTTTCTTCGTTCTCGCTGTCAAAGGATTCCAATAATATTAGTTCTAGTAATAACCTCAGCTTGCAGCGTTCTGAAGACGAAACAGAAGCCAATCGCTCTCTCCTGAATAGCATCTTAAAAGATGAAGTGCTATTTGATTCTGCAATGGAGGAGAGGATATTCTCATGGCTAGATGCAAATAATGTGCAGATTGCTTATCCGAGGAATGATCACAAGTGTCCTTCATTCAGTCTGTAAAATAGATAATCCAGTTCACTTTTCATGAAAAGAAAACACTCTTCAAATAATTGAAAAAGAACATCTTCGAAATCTGAAATATTTCAAGCAACTGCTGAAACAATCAAATTCTACTAGATTTTTTAATTCTTTAGAATCAACAAAACTACTATTTAACAACACTTATCACTCATTGGAGGTAAATTCCATTACTATTACCCATCACCTACTTTTATCTCTTCTCCTTCCTGCAGATCATTTTAATTCACTACTTCTATGCTATCAACAGTCTAGTTTAACTACTATTTATACATCTAATTCACTTACTTACTTTTTCTACTCTTCACTTTTAGTCTATAAACTCATTTGTGTTATTGTTTCTACTCTATAAAGTCAATACAACTACTTCTTCTTACAATATTATTCAATCATTTTTTTCCCAACATTAAATCCAACAAAAAATTGAAAGATATTCACAGAATTAATTCAATGACTTAAAACAATATAGGAGCATAATTAGATTCAATTACAAGGTTTTTCTAATATTATTAAAATTTGATTGCTGTAAACAAGCAAAATGCTAATCATCAATTATTTATTATCTCTTTTACAAGGCCTATCTTGAATATAATCTAGACATTTTTATTTAAAAAGCTATTTTTTGCATTGACTGTCTTTTTTGAATATTTTTTTGAAATTTCAAATAAGAACGTTGAATTCTCTTGAAATTATTGGATTTTGGTTGTTTTCTCAGCAGATCTCCGTAATTTGATTGGTGAAATTTGAGTTGATTTGAAGAAAACAATTCTTCTAAGAAATTCAAAAAACAAAACAAAAAAATAGGTGCTGTTTGGATGCGACACGAAGCCTTTGACTCCTTTAGGGGATACCTTCAAATCCACTTTATATGAGCAGCTCATGTGATTTCTCTAAAAAAAATGATAGGGATTCATTTTATTTCCTTATTCTCTTTTTGAGTTAGCATGTGATTGAAATGAATTGGAATGATCAATAAAGTTGCAATTTCTTAAAATTTGCATTAGATCTTATCCACACTCACATTTTGAGCTGAAATTATTTGTTCTTAGATAGAGATAGAGAGAGAATGATCTCTTCATTATTGCCCTTGAATTGTTTGTCATTTTCAGTAAACTAACATGTCTTTAAAGCAACAAAGTAGCTTTGAACATACTATTAAAATCGTTTGATCAACAAAGTAATAGTATTCAAGCAAATTAATGCAAGCAAAGAGTAATTTTAAGCGTTTTACTTGATTATCTATTAGTTGATGCCATATTTTAGAGATATATTCAAAGAGTTTCAAGAGATCGATATTCAACGAACATGATCTAAGACATTTTCAAAGAAAATATGCAAGCCTTCACTTTAAAAAAAATATTATCTGCCGCTTTAGCTCAGTGGTTAGAGCATTCGCCTAGTAAGCGAAAGGTCGGCGGTTCAATCCCGCCAAGTGGCTTTTTTGTCAAAGGAGATATTTGAAGCATTAAAAAAGTGGAAGAAAATAAATTGAACTTTATGAAAATACATGAGCATTTTGATAGAAATTATCTTAATTTTGATGACAATTAAGCTGTAAAAATAATAAATAATTTCTATGAGTTAAACCTTTTAAGGTTAGATCCTTATTAAAACGAGACATTCTTCAATTGAAGGAATAAATGTGTGTAAATAATACATAAATCAATAGAGAAGTATAATAAAGTTGCTTTACTCGCAAATATATAAACATAAACATTATCAGAAAATAAGCAACTTATATTATTACAACTTTAATTGACAGTAAAATACTCTTTAACTCTATCAAATTTAATTTATGCACAAAATTCACTTACTAATAATCATTTTGAAAGTATGCAAATTATTTTTGGGTATTAAATTTATTTATTCTCTTAATAAATTGCAAATCTAAGGAAAATAGTAATAAGTCACCAAAAGAGTGGAAATATGTGTTGATTATTTGATTTGATTAAAAAAGAGGGTCAGCTAGAAGAATAAGAATTTCGATTCCAGAAAAAGCTAATATGATATTTTCTTTTATGATTAGATTCTAAAGTAAGGGTATATCAGAAAAGTGGGGTTTTGAATGGAAAACAAACAAAAAGGTTTAATTTACGGAACAAATTAGAGTAATAATTAAGTTCTACAACATAATTTACATTAAGAGGAATAATATTTATGCAACTTTAAGTATTGTTGTTTGGTATAAAAGCTTGGTTTGTTATTGATAACAAGAAAATAGCAGTGAAAGTAAATCATTATTTGATGAGCCTCACTTTCGGTGGTTCCTAGAAATTTCTTAAATGAACCTTGTGGATTTGTATTCTCTATTGTTGAAAATATTATTACTGATGAAAAAAAAACTTCAAGATACTTGAATCAACCTCATCACTCTTCCCCCCTTTTCACCTTACATTTATTATCTAATTAAATTTTCTTTGAAAAATTATCAAATTTGGTTGGCTTACAACACAAAATCCCATCACACAAAAACATAACTTCTAACTAAATATCATTGGATTTATAACAGCTAGTAATGCAGATTTTTTTAAGTATTTTGTGGTAGGTGTATTTATTACGTACTGTTACTTTAACAAGAAGCTAATAAATGCAAAATAATTGCTGGTATAAGTGATTTCCTTTATCGTTTGCTTGATATTCTTCTAACCAATTTCAGAATTAAAGAAAAATACTCTTTTAAATCATTCTAGAAGAATATCCAAATAATAAGAAGGATAGTTAGAGTTATGTAAGGTATATTTTCTAGTCATAAACCTAATATTTATCTCAATGATTTAAAAAACAATTCATAAAAGAATCTCGAAATAACTGAAAAAAGAAGCAATTTTAAACCCTTGAGAGAATCTTCAGAATCATTTTGCAAATTGAATCAAAAAGAGATTATCATACCTTTCTTTCTTTGGTGGGTTTGCTTTTTTGAAAAGATTATGAGAACTTAAGTGTATTTATTTGAAACAATCCTCCCTTGTCTTAGAAGATTAATAGAATAAACTCTCCCTGATAACTTAAATATTTGAGCTAGACAATCTTATCAAAGAAATGAATATTTCTCAGTTTACAATGATACTAACAGATATTTTCTTGTAGAAGATGAACTAAACAATTAAAAAAAGAACAATGAAATGTTAGTTTTTTTATTCAAAAATAATATAAAAATCTTGCTCACTTAACTGAGAGAAACATAGAGTATGGAGAAACAACTGCCGGTGATTTTTGCTAAAGTTAAAGTGAGATCTTAGGGTCAGATGGTAATGTGAATTACAATGAAGTTAAGTTGCTCACAGTAAAGGAGGTGTGATTAAGCAATGAAATCTAACGTGGGAAACATACTTCGCAATGTGAGAGAATGAATCAAGCCTAAAAATCGTATTAAGATATATCATAAAAGTTTTAGAAACTGGGGTGAATCAGAGAGTAAAGGAAATCAAAGTGAATTAATCCTGAGATAAGATATACTTTTTTGTTTGTTTGTGTCAAGTAGAAACAAAGAAAAAAAAGAAAACTGGGCGACAATTAATCCGGGGGCTTCTACAGCTCCAACAACGTCTGCAAATGTGCAAAACCAGGGATAACGAAAACAATAAAATAAAATCGATTGGCAATGAATCCTTCTGAATGCTGCTGCGCAGGTAAGTCTTATTTTTCACAGGCAACTTTAAATATCTTGGTTTGAAAATAACAACTCCACCATTTAGAGCCTAAAATTACCCATTATTGGCTTTCTACAGAGAAAACTCATCTGTTATTGCTTTGTATATTTCAAGATGAGATCAGTGTCTATGGCGGTGAAGACCCTGATCTTCTGCGAGGCGAACATTTGGTGCTTTCCCCAGAGGAGAAACTTATTGACTTATGGCTAGAAGAGAAAGGAATCTAGATGGCTAATCCAGTGGATAACATATACACATACTTCAAGCAGAAGAAATCAAATATAGAATATAAGGGAATAGCTAAGAAACCTTCGAAGCTTTTAGAGAGAAGAAAGATATAACTTAAGACTTCTACAAGTTGCCCTTAGACTTAATATGATCTTTCATCCTCTTAAACTAAATCGGTTTCAGCTGATTCTCAGTTTAAACTGATCTCACAAGATCCTCGATTATCAGCCGAGCAAGATAGATTCTCCTTTGATTTGGTGAACAACGGCATAAATTGATAAGCTCCGGACTTCGTTTATTCATATCAATATTTTACAATTAGTTTCAAATGTCAATGCATTAGTTTCAACTCAGACTCACTATTCACACCTCAGTCTTCTAAGTAAATGAAAGCAGGTCTCATAATTCATCTCCAGAAATAATAACAGCAAAAATCCTAATAACAACAGTTCAGTCATTTCTTAGTAGTTTCTTTCAGATTTTGCAGTTGTCAACAAATTAGAACAAATCACTACCAAGATAACATTAGTTCTAAATATTAAGACAGTAAAGCAGAATTTGTAAGATTCTAAACATATTAGCCCATCAAGACTAAGACTGGCATATTATTTATTATTTATCTTCAAAAATACGTATTCTACATTAATATGCACATTTTTGTTGTCTCTTAACCAAACATTAATTAAAAGAAATGAAGGTTACATTTTTATTCTAATTCTGCATTTTTGTCATTTCTTCTTGTTTTTCAGAGATCGCAGTTCATACTGTTATATTACTAAACAACATCAATCCTTACTTCTATTTTACTATATGTCCCTTCATAGTATATTCACACTGCTCGAGTTTTATTTTCTAATTGCCTTTCAAATACAATTGAAAAACACAAAAACTTCTAAGCCTTCTTTTCTCTAACATTTGAAAGATCCAATCTCCCTTAGACAAAACCTCTTTTTTGGTTGATCAGCTGTGAAAGTTAGCTTAAACTATGCAAGTTTTTACTATCTCTTAGCGTTCAGCTCGTTCTGTTTTTCGAATAAACGCTGGCATACAATTATTTATCAGTGTGGGGATTACAAAATAAGGTTTTCTTGAGTGGGGGGGACAATTAAGTAAAGTATAACACTTGAAAACTGAAAAATTGGTTCTTTTTTCCAATCAATTCACATACAGCCTACAGTTTTTGTAAAAGATTTCTCTTCTGCCGTGTTGATCAGTGCTTTCAAGCTCTTTGCTGAGGTAATTGTTAGAAAAAAAGTTTATTTTTTGCAATTCCTCAAATGCATACTTTTTATAATCCAAAACAGAAAATCTTCAGCAGACAAAATTAAAAGATATTCAAGTCATAAAGGGATATAATAATTCCTCGTGTAATTTATCCACAAAAGTGAGTCATTTTCTTAGTCTATTTCACTTTAAATTCTGATGTAAAAACCATCAAAATTTTTAATTTTATTGTGTGTGTGGACTTCTCCCTCATTAGGGAGCAGAAAATCCCCTTACTTTTTCTTAGAATTATCATATTTCCCCTCCCTCCCTCAAACAATAATACATCATTCTCATCCACACCCACCAAATCTTTTTTCTGAAAGATAGAACAATTCATTCTATCTCTTTTTTTGATTAGGAATTCAAAGTATTTTTCTAAAAAAACAAAGTTATTAAAATGAATATAAATATTTTCAGGGAAATATCAATTGAATCTTAGGCATCTTTCCAATAAACAATTGATAAAATCAACTAAACGATTCATCTGGATCTTCATTTTGTTGAGGAATAGCTGAACAGTATCTTACAGTCTACAGAATGCACTAAGCCAAATTCACCATTTCCTTCGTGTATCTACAAAGAAAAGAGGCATAATTTTTTTACAAACAACAACAACAAATGATTAAACTCAAGATAACTTTCCCCCAAATAATGTTGGATAGTTTTATAAAAAATCATCCAAAAGATTTTAACTAAATTATTCATTTCTTCCTTGAAATATTTTGGCTATTTTTGAACTGCTATTTATTTCTAATCAAACTAACCTTTAAAATCTCTCTCTGTTAATTGGCCGATAGCAGCACCATATTCCAGATTATTAATCATTAAAAATGAATTAAAATCCTTACTGCAAAGGAAGATTCTTAACAGATGCTCTTGTGGCATTGGTTAATTTATGTTGATATTTCAGAATTAACTCCAAAGTCAGATCTTCTTGGAGTGATTTATTTAGATCTTCATAATCACCTTCTCCTTAACATTTGATGATTTCTGAGACTTGATGTTCTTCAAACCATTGAGATTTCTTTGTATCTAATTATTGGTCTACAATTTCTTATTCTGATATTCTACCCATTACATGCTCATACCCACTGGAAGTATTTAAAATCTCTTTGGATGACTCTTACACCTCTTCCATTTGAGAACCAAGAGAAATCACACCAATCAAGATGTCTCCATGCTATTTGATATCTTCTTCAGTGATAGTTTCCATTTCTCCATTGTTTCTCTGTATATTTTTAACATCCTTAGTTTAATCTTCTAAATTTAATAATACTTCTTTCTCAAATTCATCCTAATTGTGTCCTGCACCTTTATTCATGAAATCAATTTCGATAAGGCTTTTATTATTTTCCTCATTGACAATTTAACATATTCCTTTAGCATCCTCAGAAATCATTTATTTTTCTGTTTCCTTGCCTATTACTAACACGTTTGCTGTTTCTTCCTTCCCAGCATTTTATCTGATTTGTTGTCTCAGTTCTTCAAGGGTGCTTTCAACATTTTTTTCAATGTTCTGTTCAGCATCTCTGCGAGTTTAGATATTTTATTTCATTGACTTTATATTATTCATGATATCTTAAATGTTACTTTGCGTATTCTTAGTATCTCTAACACTTCTATCATCTAAATTATTGTAACCCTTTTTCTCATTTTGACTGATGATACCATCTTGCTCTGTTTCTTTTGACTAAATTTATAATTCCCTATCAATTTATATTTTGCCTGTTGGGTAACATTCTGCCTAAACCTTATTCTCTTTTTCCACCACTTCTCGTTCTCCTTAGAACATCCTTATTTTGCATTAATTAGCTCCTCCTAGGATAACTGCAGCTTACTGCCTTTCAGCTTAAAGCAGCATTTCCTATTATCTATTCTACTGATTTAATTCCTCCCATTTCCTTGAGAATTCTTCTACTTACTTGTCTAAATCACTCAGCACAGAATTCGGCCAATCTTGCAACGTTAATGATCCTTCAGTTGGGTCCTCTACCTATTTTTCACATGTCTTTGATGATGATTAGGTCGTTGCAGTTGTTTCTTCTGTGATCAAACTAGGATTTTTATTCATAAGAAGCTATTATTAAGCTGATTAATAGGTCTTTTTCATATCTTTTTCTGCACTTCCTTCAAAATTTGATACTAAATCTTCGAATGTCTTCATCTGTATCTTTGGGGATACTTTCCGTTATTCACTACTGTGCTACACTTCTTTATGTAGACTCGTTGTCCAATGTGGCTCAGATATTTTATCATCATTTGTATTTTTTGAATTCGACCTAAGTTTTCTTGCAAAATCCTTATTTATTTTATAACCAGCACTTAGTGATGCCGCAGTTGTCTACTAAAGATAAGCTGAAGTGCTAGAAAAAGTTCTCGGTGTTGAAGATAAGTTATCTTGATGGTTGGTGCTCTTAATATTGTTAGTAATTGAAAATACTGGTTTATTGCTTGGATTTAAGTTTATACAATTACTCAGTTAGTTAGTGGATTACTGCTGATTCCTTATTTATTCTTTATTTTCACCATCTGAAATGTCGTTTTAGTTCTTAAGCAGAAACGAAGAACTACGTGAGGACTTCTACTCACGCTATTTTTAAGGAGTATTCTATTTCGTGCTGGCTTTGTTCTATGCTCCAAGGCAGTTTGAAGAGAGAGCTAATTCAAACCCGAGCAAGGAAGCTTGCTATTGCTAGTATTTCGATTAATCCAAAGAAGATTTGGTTATTTCTTCTTATTAGGACCTTCCGAAATCAAGGCCTTGCATAAAGGAACTGCTTCGTTGTGGTTTCTTGAAGTACTCTTGAACTTTCGGATTTCTTTGCTGGGAGAACAAATAATCTTTGCTAAGGTGTTATTTCTTATTGACCGACACAAAAAGATGATCCGCATGATTGTTTGAAAGGTTAGAAGACTCTATTTTACTTTCATTAATGATGCTCTGGCTAATGTTATTAATACTGCTATAGTTGTAATAGCTGTTTTTGTTGCTTTTGAGTAACATTTAAAGTTTACTGCTATTAATGTTGTTATTCGACCGCAAGCTTGAAGTAGTAACACCTCCTCCTCCTGCTGCTGCTGTTGCTGCTTGCCTAGGATAAATGATATTCTAATTGTACTTTATTTACTACTAAACAGGTGTTTCACTGAAGGTAGAACTATGATTGGTGCTGAATTGGTTGAATAGAGAGCCATGAGCTTCCTTATTATTATTATTATTATTATTATTATTATTATTATTATTATTACTGCTAATGCTACTATTTATTAAATAATGGCTAGTTCCGAATTCTTGAAGGCCCACTGCATCATCTGAGAACATCGATTGAGATTATGCGGCCTGGAATCTTTCCTTTCGTTGGGATGCTGTCAGAAAGGAAGATGTGTTTTTCGAACCTGATAGCTTTAAATGATGATGGACATAAGCAAAAAAAAAATCATTAGAATTACATGCTTTACAACAGTGTAACACAACATGCATTCAAGGCAGCTATGCCACAGGGATAATTCAGCATAAAGATAATGGGGAATAGATTGATTGTATGACTGATTTCATGGAGTATTCTTACATATGACATGAGGCAAGGATTAGAATGCGACTTGAGAATATTTGAACCACCTTACGCTTTGTCTGTTTTTGCAGTGTTTTTTGCGGTTTAAATAGCAAAACACAGTAAGTCCAGAGACAAATACTGAAACAAATCAAAGATATATTTTTGTTATTTTTTCTAATAATTTACCTGGCTTTTAAATAACTTCCCTTTTTTCATTGAATTATGGCCAGCATAAAATGTGTCTTCCAGTCGAAAGCTGGAAAAGGAACAGAATGCCAGGCAAGAGCTTAGATAAACGCGATATGTGATGTGTAAAGTGAATAGAATCGAAAATACATTCAAAACGAAATAGGAGGAATTATGTATTTTTTTTGTGAGAAGAGAATGAAAAATTCTCTTGTATGAATAGATAATCCTCCCCCCCTGTGTGAAAGAAGGAAAAGAAGATAAAATAAATAAATTAAAGGTTTAAGAAACTCAGAAGATCAAAAAAACTTTACTAGAAACAACTCATGGCTCAAAGTAACTCAAATTATGGCTTGGAGATTAAAACAACAGAAAGGATAATTTATTTATTTCTGTTGAATAGCTGCTCATCAGACAAGATACGAGGGTGGAATATGCTACGCTTAGTGCAATGAACTCTTTGCAGTAAAGATATTGGATTTTATGTTATTTGAGGGAATAATGATGGGTTTGCTTTTGGTTTTTGGCAGTTCTGGAATCCATCCATTCAACAATGCTGGAAAGGTTGCGACTTCGGTGTAGGCAGAGTCAACAATGAAGAAGGAAGGTAAAACAGTTGTTTTAATACAGTTTAAATATGATTATCCTAAATCATTTTGGTTTTCTTCAAAACATAAAAAAAACTAACTTTGAAGCTTTATCAACTATTATTTTGCTTTTCGAATAGAGTGGAAGCTTAACAAATGTGCAAGAGATGGTCAGCTGAACTCTACTGGACAGTTAAGGGAGAGTTAGGTAAAATGAAATTAGAAGCAGCAGCGTTTCTTTCGATTTTTAAATAAAAAATATTGTGACTATTTCAAGAAAATCTTCTTAACATAATATCTTTTTATTGCTAATTTTATTGGATTTATAATAATTACTTACTTTCTTTTTCTAGACACCATCAAAGACCTTCGTGTGCATGCTGAAATGTATCCCACTACTCCTTAGAATGTCTACAGAGCATGCCTTGCAGGTGTTCGCAGACAAAAATACTGAACGCAACAAACATCAAGCTGATTTGTCTTTCTCAGGAACAAAGAAGACACTTGCCAAAAAACAAGGAGCTTTGATTGTTCTCTATTTCTGTATTTGGCGAGAATAAGAAATGAAATATTGTTATGCAGCATAGAATGCGTGTTTTAATATTTGCATATTTGATTTCATCATTAAAAACAACATAAACGTCATACTTGTGACTACTAAACTAAATAAATATTCATTTATAGAGTGGGCTCTTGGGTCCTGAGATAGGTGACCCTCCTCTTGGACTGCCTGGGTTAGTATTGCTGATGTTCTTATTAGCAAGGAAGTTGTACCCGTATTTTGGAACTTAGTAATTATTGCTATTACTTGCTGGATTGTTGATTGCATTGTTATTGTTCGTTGCATGGTTCAAGCTGCCTTTAGGCGATCCACTCCCAACGTTGCTTCCACTTCCGTTGAGGTTGGGAAGATTGTTATTTGAAGTTATTCCGTTCTTTTTGAGAGAAGTGGATGCTCCATAATTGTAATTATAATTGCTCGCTGCGAGATTGGGTGAAATGTTATTGTGACTGTTGTTCGGCGAGTAGCTCGATGGAGATTGATTGGTATTATTACCTTATTTAGGTGAGGAGGCTTATTTATTGCTACTTGCGAGAGGTGCTCTGAAGAATGGCTGATAATTTGGTGCTCTTGGGGAAGGCTTGTTCGCTGAGCCAGAAGCAGACTATGCAATAGCTTACGCATTCTATTGCTAGATTTATGCCATCTTCTGTTGCAGCTGATTTAAAGGCGAGTTCTAGCGATTCACCATTTATTATTGCACGGCTGCTGGTGGACTTGCACTCTTTTGCTAAGCAAATCCTGCGTTTTTAGCTGAGTAAGCCTTGACATTTTCTTCTTGAAGAAGTTGTGCTTAATGGTGATTCTAATGAACGACATAGTTGGCATTGATGTTTTCTCTAGGTGAGGCGTGAGTAGTACGTTCATTCAGATTTGACTGCTACTACTGTTGTTAAGAAGCAGGTTAATATCCAAGTCCAAATTGTTATTGCAACTACTGCTGTTGCTGTAATTGTAGTGCTTGCTATTGCTATTAACTTGGTTTAGAAGAGGAATACGCATTACTTGGATTGTTAGTGTTCGCTGGGAAAAAGTTATCATTATTATTATTGTTACGGGTATTAAGATTGATAGGTGAATATGCATTTTAAGATCGAGGCAGTGATGAAGATTATTGTGAGAATTATTAAGTTTATTGTTGTTAAATCAATTATTACTGCTACAAAATTAATTATTGTTGTTGGAATTGCTGCTGCTGTGGAGCTGCTAAGGAGGAGTTACCAAGGGGATTAATTAAATTCTAAAAATGAAAATATAAAGAAAGAAAAAAATATGAAATAACAGGCACTCAAAAGAAAAATGAAAAAAATGATTAGTTAATTTTCAATTCTTTCTCTTTTTGTTACTTAAGAAATATTCTGTGAAGCACCTTAGGAAGAAGATTATTGCTTGGTTTGTTCAAGAGTGTCGATTGCAATTTGCACTGGATTCGCCTACTGCTCTGCATCTCGGTTGAATTCATACCCAAAGAAATTACGGTCCAACTTAGGTTTGAGGTCAACACAAAAAAAATAAAAAGATCAATCGTATTTACTAGTGCACAATCTAAAATATTTGATTATTTTATGCTGACTTTACCTACTTATTAATAAATTACCTTTGGGTTTTTCTTCTTTTTGTCTTCATTTCCCCAGCCATCACCTTCTTCTTCGAATTTATCGAAATTACTTACATCTTCCTTTGATTTCACCTGCAGTTCAAAAAACAAGTTATTTATCTTAATTTTTTGCTATCTTGGGTCTAATACATCAGGCACGTAAGGTGGTTGTTTCTCTCTGATCCGTTTCCAGTCGATTCCTGAGAAAAAAGGATGGATTTTGATTTCCATGACTCCATTGATTCCTAAGCGTTCTTGAGGATCAGCGATCAGTTTCCTAATGAGGTCAGCTGCAGCGGGCGATAGATTCGCTTCGGGTGGGATTTGGAATGTCTTTTTCCATTAAACAATCTTCTAACAGGTGATAGGAGGCTCATCTGAGAAAAATGGTGGATATCCAACAAGCATTTCAAATAAAATGACTCCTAGACTCCACCAATCAACAGTCTCAGTGTATCCATTTTAGCTGAACACTTCGGGAGCGATGTAATCAGGTGTTCCAACAGTTGAAAATACTTTCTAATATTTTGGAGGGAAAAAGAAAAAACAAAAAGGATATTGAGAAATTCAACTTGATTTTTATCAAAATATTATTATTCTACCTTTCTGCTGCGAGGATCAGTTGGTCGTTTGGTCAAGAGCACTTTAGGATCAATTTTAGACATGTCGATGTTTTCCTTCTTCCCGAATTCTATTCTTGGTTTGATTTCCTATTTGTTTATTATTGTTTTAAAATAATTGCAATTCTGTAAAGATTAATTGATTACAGTTTATTTGCAGAGTCCGAAGTCAGACAGCTTAATATGTCCACTAGCACTTATAAGAATATTATCAGGTTTAAGATCTCTGTGTATGTAGCTCATTTTATGGACAGAATCAATCGAAAGAAGCAGCTCTGCAATGTAAAATTTAGCTTCCTCTTCAGAAAGAATATCCTTCTTGATGAGCACGTTCATCAAATCTAAGAGGCAAAAACATACAAAAAGCACCATTAGTCATCATGGAAGACTCCTTTCCTCTCCAATTCTCAAATCTACCTCCTCCTGCGAGATATTCCATCACGAGATACAAGTACTTTTCATCCTGTCAAAAGTTGAAATGTTGGATATAAAATAATTAATTGAGGAACTACTTCTAAAAAATGTGTGTATTTTCTAATCTTTACTTAAAAGGACTACTTGAGTTCGACAATCCATGGATTACCAACACAGGATAACACATCTCTCTCAGCTCTGATGTGTCCGATTTGCATCTTGTTACTCATTTCGGTTTTACTCATTTTCTTAATGGCTACAATTTCGCCAGTAGCTTTATCTTTACAAACACGAACTTCACCGAATGCTCCTCGACCTATGATATTAAGTGGCTCGTAATCCTTTGTTCCCTTCTTTTGGCGGCTAAATTTAAACGATAACAAAAGTCATTAATTGTTTCATTATTCCAATCAAGGTTTTTTCAAAAAATGATTTATGTATTATTTTTTACAGTTTTCGAAGATTTTCCGATTCCTTCTGGAGAACATCACGCTTGATGATTGTCTGCTCTTGTGGTGTAAATTGCATTTCATGCATTTTTTTGAAAAGTTCACCCCAATATTCTTTGCTATCACGCTCTTTTTGTAGCAGTAGACCATACTTTCCTGTGCAAATAGAGAGGTATTTAAACATAATAATATTTGTGGAAATTCTTTGTACTTTCAATATAAGCCTTGGCAGCTTCTGCACGATCTTTAGTCGCAGGAGATATCACGATTTCACTTTTTTACTCCTAAACCTGAGAAGATGCAAGCATTTACTATTGCTATTACTACTGTTATTGTTATTGTTGTTGCAATTGCTATTGCTGCTAGAGTTGAAGTTACTGTTGTTGTTGCTGCTGCTGCTACAAAAGTTGCTACTATTGAACTTAGATCAATTAAGGTGATTGATTGTTTCCCAACAATGGAGCCTTGGAAGTAAATTCCGGTTATTGCATTTATCCTTGAGGAGAAGAGAATACTAAGCTGATAAAGTGGTTGTTTCAGAGTGAGTAGAGAACTAGAGAGGTAAATGTTTTTCCTTTTATTAATTAGAAGTACCCACAGGAGTTTTTGAATTGTTAACTTTTCCCCTTTTCTGTTAATCAAATTGAGAAAAGATAAGGTCTAGTTAGAGTAGGAGAGAGAAAAGAAGAACGATTGAGAAGAATCAGAAACAGAAGCATCTAACACCTTCTCCACTGTATTTCAGATGATTTAGAGTTTTTCTAACCAAATATTAGTTTCTGTGATATTTTTGGTTAGTAAAATCAGCAATTTCGTTTTGAAAAAGGGAGGGAGTAAATTATCCTTTTAAATATTACTGCAATTAAGCACTGATCTTTCCCACTCAGTTGCAATGAAATAAGCTCCTCTTTTGGCGGGATATTGTTCTTAATTCTTGATGTTAGCTCAATTTGGTGCAAACTATTTCCAATGAATTAGTTAGTTCCTGAAAAGAAATAATTAATTTTGGGCATTGCGATTTTTGGATTTTCTCAGAGAAATAATTAATCTGAACTTTCAAGATAGTTAAGCAACAACAGAGATAAAGAGAGAGAGAGTAAAAGTCAGATCAATGAAAGAAGATAAGCTCAGCAGCAATATCCAGGTTGATAAAAAGAAGAAACAATCTCAAGGTTTTAGAGGGCTGTTTTTCTGCTGTCTTGAAAAAGAAGATGAAGATGTTAACGGCAAGAATAATCAGAATAATTTATCTTCAACTACAAGCCGATCCACTGGACCATAAAGTTTTGTTTAGCTTTAACCTCCTACAAAGGAAACTCAACAACCCCAGCAACAACAATCACCACAGCAATAGCAGAATCAATCAACAATCTTCTATCAATCATAAATCTACAAGAACTAAGAGAACAACAATTACAACAACGAGGAGGACACACCTGAACAGAAAATAATGGCATCTTCACTGGATGCTGGCAAAATTGAATCAACCAACAAAGCCACAGAGAAAAAACAAATTCGAGAAGCCTAATTGATCCACTAGCAAGTCAAGTAAGCGTTTCCGCTCGATAAAATGTTCTTTCTGAGGGACAGGCAAAATAAATTTCATTCCTTAGCGTTCTGTTCATAGCACTTCTTCTAAGCTCCTGTCTCTTAAATATAGTCCTCCACCACACGGCATATCATTTCGAATACTAATAATCTCTTTCGGGTTGGACCGTCAAATACTTCTGACGCGTAAAAAAGCAAGATCATTAATTTCAACACGAAAAAAAATGTCGCAGAAATCCAGGATACGCATGTTAAGATATCCTAACATATCGCAGAACTAATGAAGAAATATACCACAGTCATAGAAGCAGGATGTGGGTCAGGGAATAGCACTTTATAAGTATTGTTTTCAGTTTATTTTATAAAAAAAAAGAGAGAGATTTTTATACATAAAAAAACTACAATTTATGAGGCAATTCTGGCAAAATTATCTGTATTTTTTAACTGTTTTCATTTATAAAAATATCAAAAGTTCTCGAAGACTGCACGTATGGTGATTGTAATCGAGAAAAACATGGATATATTGATGAATTGCATTGATACTGTGAGAATGTATCGTCCTGAAAAAAACTTAAATGTTGAATATATTTGTAATGACTTCTTGAATCTGGAATGCCCATAATTCTCTCTATTAGGCGAACGAGCAGATCTTGTGTTTCTTAAGCCTTAATTAGTAACACACACAGACACCCATAGGCTTGAATTATTCAGGAAGAACTACCAGCATGAACTACTGGATTAGATGACACACGCGTACAGGCTAGCTAAGAATATTGCTGTATTACTACCACACACCATTGATATTGATTAGATATCAGTTCTTCTGGATAAATTCTACGATTCCTTGCCTCTGTATTGAAAAA
>Ga0302271_10001629_pt1 | contig 21388 bp, 12 predicted proteins | sample III_Bog_N1_1_FD_198767 | JGI IMG/M metagenome (GOLD analysis project Ga0302271, IMG submission 198767) | Peat permafrost microbial communities from Stordalen Mire near Abisko, Sweden - III_Bog_N1_1 | ecosystem: Environmental > Terrestrial > Soil > Wetlands > Peat | place: Sweden: Abisko... | reverse complement strand
ATTTAAGAAGAGACATTACTGGAATATCTGGAGCATTTCATGTAATTCCCACTTTGATGTTGCTTCCTTCTAAGTTAAATTTAATAAAGAAGACTAAGATATCAGATCAATCAAAAGAGAGATAGAGGGAGATTAATATAAAAAAGGTGCGTTTATTTATTTGATTGTTTATTTTCAATCTTCTCAATTATCTCGACTTCTTTCACAAAGGCATATTGAAAATTCACTCATAAAATAACAGTTTGGAAGTGTGGATTTTGCAGAATCATCCCTAAAATACAGCTTAAATTCAGCTAAGACAATATGGTTTCCTTTGAAATATTGAAAATATTCTTCTTTGCAGGGTTATTTACTACAATAAACACGCAAATAGCTTAATTTAGCTATTCGTTGTCAGAAACAATCAATCCAAGGATAAGCGTGTTTATGGGAGAAGAAAGGGAGAGGAACGATTCAAAAAGATACCTTATTATCTTAGGGGGAGTGTACACTTCTTTTGATTATGTAGAAAAAAGAGGAATTGTAAGTGTGAATTAATCAAGCAGCAAACAAATATTCAAAGGATTTCAAATAACTGGTTGATAAAATAAATCACAAAGATAATTAGAGAAACTATTGTCTGCAAACAAAAACAAATAAATACACACTAATCACTGACAATAAACATCAAATGCTTCTTAGCTCTAGTATTTCCGCAAGCTAATCTCCATAGAATTCATTGAAAACGAACTACACTGCTTAGCTCACGTAATCAGCGACTTATACATTTTCAGCGTTGTACTAGCATCCTCACTAACAATATAAATCAATAAATGGCTCATCACCTAGACTAAGTCATCTAAGATCTCATACTTATGTGAATCTAAGCAAAACTAGTAACTATCTTCCTTAGCTTAAGTTTTCATCACCTAAGCACTTTTAAGGTAAATCTGAGAAACTACTACTACCTGGTCCTCTATGGGCTTCTCAATAGAAATACAATTTTGCTTCAAAAGAAGGATTTCTACAAGAATTCTTCTAGACGAGAAGTGAAATGTTATCAGAATCACAAACGTAAGCGCTATTAAAGAAGGTGTAAGCATAACCTACTGGAAATACCAATAGGTTTGGATATGTAATAAAGTAATTAGGATCACCAAGATGCTCATTCACTACCTACGATGTTGATCTGCATATCGAAGAAAATGAGAATAATATCAAGAATCATAATGAAGAGGGAGCTTTTCAGCCAGTGAATTTATATGAAGATTATCTATTGAAGAAATAGATCCAGCGCGATGGAACTAGGATTAAATAGGAAACAAAAGAAGAACAAGAAGAAAAAGAAGTAAAATCGAAAAAAAACAGTAAATTAAGCTAAAGGATACATGATTATCTTAGAACGAACACAAGATTCTCTTCATCGCTGACTCCAAGTAAAAAACGAAATCAAGAGCTTAATCATCTACTCTAAGATGTGTTCCTCCAGCCGAATCATAATTTCCAAGCTTCTACTACTAAACACCCAGATACTTCAAATGGCAAAGTTATTTCATTGTAATTCAGGAGTATCCCTAAAAACGAACTAATTTCATAAATGGGATTGAAAACAGATGAATCCAGTTGTAAAACAGAAACTCAATAAGATCTTAGTTCTTAGATGATGACAGGTTCAGGAATCGAAAAAACCAATAAATTCATTCCTTTGAGTGTGTTTCAGAAGCAATAATCATAAAAATCGTTCGCATCTTAGAATTCCTTAGTCAACTCTGCAAAACTGGAAGGTAGTAGATTATCATCAACATGTCAACCTAGACTCTCCCCAAGAAAGAAAATATCACTGGTTTAGTTAGCTTAGACCCCAAGTGGAAGAGATTTGCAAGGTAATGAGAGTTAATTTGAATCTAAATTGCATTACAATTAAAGAAATCAATAATAGCTATCTTCTTCTTAGTTTCGATATCCACCGAATAGAGAAACAGAAACCACTCCTGAAAGACACATGCTGTCTTAATAATTATCTATTAAGAGCTAATTAGAGCAATCACAATAGTTAAAGTAATAGTAAATTCAAACAGCTACCAGAAATGACAAAAATTCAGGTGGTTCTTTCATTCCAGCTGCTGCTTGTTCAATTACTAAAATAATGGTATAGTCAAATGGTATCTCTTAGGATTGCATCAACACATCAGAAGAAGGTAACCATAAACAACATCGATACATCACTACAAATTCTATTACTTTATTTATTATTTTTACAAATTCATTAGAGAAATACGATTCCTCCAATCCAGTCAGTAAACAAACGAGCATTCAATTCATTAAGCTAAGCTAATAAATGAATAATAATAATGTAAGTCACTACCCAGGGATACGTGTACACACTGAGGAAGACCATCATAGCTTTAGACCTATATAATCAGACTCAAAATTATTAAACGGGTTGGTTACAGCGAAGAAATAATAGCAGAATATTGGTTCTCCTTCTGATTATGCGGCATCCTCTGCACACCCAACAATTGATAAATCAGATTATGATGAAATCAGCAACTTCTCACCTCATCTCAGCAGTAACAACAATAACAACAATGACAAATGGAAAGTCAACAATTATCTCACTAAGAATCAGTAGAAACTTGCTAAAAACTCCTCAAATATCATCATTCATGGAGATAAAATGCAATAACTTAGATTCTCGTTTTCGTCATAGAATCAATCAAGGTAATAGCCATACACTCCAAGGAAATCATTAGTTCTCATCCCAGCTAACTAAGCACATTTGGAAGGTCAAAATAGTTTACCTGTTAGTTACACTTAATCTCATGAGAATGCTGGGCATAATACTAACTCTGCTCTCCGAGGTGACCTATTTGAAAAGGATCAAAATGGATCTTTATTTTCAAAAAAATAGCATCCAAAAGGGTCTAACAGTGATGAAATGCAGGTGTAAATATCACTGTAATAGTATCAATAGAAGTATATTTCACAGCAAGCCATCCCAAAGCCTCTTCCTTTGCAGTTTCCAATGCTGAAGGATGCTAATTTAGGCGGTTCGGTAAAATAACTTAAATAAAATATAAACGCAACTCAATAGAAATTACCCGTTCCTATCCAGCAAAGTAGTCGTTCTTAGCGATTAGGGGTTAAAACATTCTTCTAATCTGCAGCTAAATCCATGGCTTACATTCCGAATACATCTCCAAGATTGGAGAGCAGAGGCTCATTGAAGAAGATTGCATTCAATCAGCATGATAACCAAAACAATAATGAACAGGATTATGAAGAATAGCATGAATAAAAAGTAGAAATTGATGGGGATAATACTAAACCAGGAATCGTAGTGGAAGTTATGAGAAATTGGCTGAGAGACTAAATGCTGAAAGACGCCGAATTAAGGATACTCGTCAGCATGGCCTGAAAGAATGACTCTGGCCATTTTATTTATTACATAATCAAATTCTTTAGTTTATGCGTTGGAAATGTTGACTATGAGTACGTGAAGGACGAGCTCAGCAACATAGCAATTAATTATACTCTGTTAGAGAAAGTGTTTGACATAATGGTGTCGAAGCTCAAAGACATGAAGATGTCTGACTAATACATCGATAGATTCAATCATGCATTCTAAGAAAACATGCTGAAAGTCATCCCCAAAACAATAATAGAAAAAGTAGGGAATATTTCAAATCTTCGGAATATTGTCCTACGAACGATGGAAATACTCTACTTGGAGTAGAATATCATCGATAAATTCAACTCCGCTGAAGTTGAGCATGTCCTGAATTGCGTCATTGCGCTTCTGCATGATAAGAAAGCGTAAATTAAAGCTTTCTGCGAGGAACTAAAAGGGAAATTAGCTCTTAATGCTGCTAGGTTTTTCTTCATCAAGAAGGTGTCTCTCCAAGCGATGCTCGAAAGTGGAGTGGATGAATAAGTCGCTCATAGAATTCTAGAGTAGTTTGAGAACTACCGTTGCAAACTATTTGACAGTGTAGTCTCTCCGGAGGATGCAGAACTAATCCAAGCGATTGTCTTGAAATTCCATGAGAATTCAGAAATTGGTGGGTTTTTCCTAGATCCTTCAGAGGAGATTTCCATTTAATTTCTAAAAAAAATCACAGCTATGCTGTATGGCACTGTGTACATCCATGATTTCGCAGAGTATCTTAAGAAAACACTGAAGATTCCTCCGAATCGCAGGTTTATTGATAATCTCAAGGAATTCCTTAAAAAGAATATGCCAATTGTAGACAGCATGGCGATTGCAGAGTTTGAATTTAAGTTCTTTGTGTTAATGGCAAAGTTGGATATTGTCGATTCGCGAGTATTTCTACCCACACTGAAATCCTTAGATTCTGAATTGGAGCTATTGAAAATGGAAACATTAGTTCTTTTGAAAACCATTTAACTTCCGAGAGGAATCACAGATCAGCATGTACTTGACTGCATCCCCTTCCTTAAAGTCATTCTATCTTATGCATTTGAGTGTAGTCTTGAGATCTACAGCGTACATGACATTGAAGCGGCTGAACCATTTTATCATATAAATCCATAGGCCCTGCCATTTGTAGGATATATTCTCAAAACGTTCTTTGAAAAAAAGAATCTTCCTTCTTAAACCCTGTCTACAATCCTAGAATGCATTGAAATCATCTTCCAAGCTTGAAACTTAAATTCAAGATCATTTCTGTTATAACTGGAATAATCAAAAATATCTTAATTAAACCCAAAAACCAGTTATTTTTTTCCTTTCTAAGTGATTAGACTGAGAAGAATTAAAATAAGTCATCAATAATCTATCATGAATGGACTAATTTATCAATAAATTACATTTTTTTTAAAGAGTCATAGATAAAGGTTATCTTTGCTAATAACCTCTTAAGTTAGTTTATTTCTCTTTTCCAAACAGGTTAACTTTGTTCTTAATATGCTTACAAGTTTGACTTAGAATCTCATAAATGCATAATAAAATGTATTTTTGTTATGATCCTTTGAATATTATTTGAAAGTCGAGCTCATTAAAGATATTAAAATAATATGATAAATTTGATTTCTTTTACTTTTAAAATTAAGCATAAAAATAAGAAAAATGAGTAATATCCTCATTATTCTCACAAACCCCTATGTATTTACTCATTCTCAGTCAATAATGGCTTTGGAATTAGTAAAATAAGAGATATTTTAATTTTTTAGAAGAAAAAAAACGTATTTCTGACTTAATTCTAAAATTCAAAATAACACAATCTAATGTTCTGAAAACTATTTGAACAAAAATCTACTGCTATTGGTAGAACTATTACAAATAATTATTCTCATCTTTCATTTGACTCTATCTCTTGATTGTGATATTATTCTCTTATTTGCTGTCTGCTGTTGCTGTTGTTTATTAGAAACCGCCATCGTATTAGCTTTTTAACTTATTCTTACTGAAGATTTAATATTATTCAACGTATTAGACTAAGCCTATGAAGATGCCATTTTCCCATTGTTGATCCCAATCTTATTGAATTACGAGCATATTTTCATAAGAGAATCCTCTTCTTTCCCTTTGATTGTCAACCCGCCTACTTAAATCATAGGATTAACATGAATTTCAACAATTGGCACCCAGTTTTCTACAGCTTCTGATACAATCAATCTAACCAGCTAAGATTACAGAGAAGCATCCACACAGACTATTAAATCTATTTAACTACTTGCTATCCTCCTAAGAGAATCAGATTTATAAAATGTCTCACTGAATCCCTCGTCTTCACATTAAAAATGAGGTCTCGCTTGAGATTAGCAAGTCCTACATGTTAACTCTTTGTAACTGCTAAAGCTCTCAGGGAATCTAAAGATCATTTCTTTTGAAGGACAATTTGAACTATCACATCGAAGATAGTCTCTGTTCCCGCAGATTTCAAATACATCCACTTGAGTTTAAGATCTATGAAAGCCGTCGATATCTTCAGTTGCAATAATTACTTTCTTTTGTTTAAAATTATGACTCAATTTTAAGAAGGAGACAAAAAAAAGAATGATTTTACTTGATTTAATGATAACATCTTAATGAGTTCATGCAGCTTCTAATGCGCTCTCATAGAAGATAATATATTATCTTTGTGAAGTGATTTAATCTTGCTGATATAAGATTCCCAGAATAATTCAGGTTATTCTTTCAGCACTTAACTACTGAGATAATCTCCTGAAATACCTTATCCTGTGATAAACAGTATGTTTTTTTTCTTTTTAAGCAACTCGATACAATCTACGACTGAACAAACCTTAGATTCACCGTAAATCTACCTTAACTTCATATCTCTTTAGAAAACAAAAATATTGCACAACCATTAAATCATAGTATTTGTTGTGAACCTGTAAACTGGTATAATAGGCGAGAATGTCTCAGCAATTTTATTACAAAACCCTTTCATTGCAACTGAGAAATCATTGCAGAATTCTTGCAGATCAACTCTTGTATTAGCGATAGATTGCATCGATCCATCAAGAGTAGTTATGGACTTATCACAAGATTCCAATGTCTTTTAGCATTTAGCAGTAGTCTCTGCGATCATCCGCAATACTTCACTGTAACTTCGCTTCTTCTTGAGAGGCTTTTCAGATGTGTTTTCATTCCTCTCCATTATGTCTAGAGTCTATGTTGAGTGAACAAATATTGATAGTTTTTGAATGCCAGAAAATTTAATTCTTATTATCTTTTGGCACTTATCTGTTGAGTTGCATAGAGATACGGATTAGCTAATTAGATGTGTTTTTGTTGTTCAAAGTTACTGAAAGTATTACATTCAGGCCGCACTCAGAGATTATCAGATTTATTTCTGATTATTTTCGATTTGTATTTGGGGGAGGATATTTTGTTAATAAAGAGAGAACTAAATAATTAAAAATAATCTTAATCTGATTAGCTCAATGATTTTAATAAGATAAATGAGAGAGATAAACTGTTGATGTCCCTACCTAACACTTTACAAATCCATTTTATATCTTTCAACAACAAAAATTGACAAATATGTAGACAATTTTCAAAGAAAACAATAATTATATTTCCTTTTCTTCGATTCTCCGTTTCATATGATATGATTCGATCTTTCAGCTAATTTTTAATACACAATCTGCTGTACTGATGCAGCTTAAACATTCGCTTGATCTCTTCTCTCTGCTTAGCATTCAAGTATCGCTGCTTTGGATGCAATGATATTCGCATTGACCCTATGATTCTCTAATCTCCCTTGAAGATAATTATCTCTCCTTTGCTTGTCATTCTGTTGCAAGTATGTGTGATTCCCGTTGAATCTAAACCTTTCAGCATCTGAGGAATACATTGCAGAAGATTCTTGTATTGCAATAGGATTATTTGTGTAGCTCCTGAGTCGCATTGTATGGGATAAATTCGAATTTGTGTTAGTTTACTGCATTTGCTGGTGTAGCTGCTATGAAGATCTCACCTACAATCCCCACTGATTATCAGCAATGGTATCTACTGTAGCTTTGAATGCGTTTCGTTCTGAAGTAATGAATTAACTAGACTATTTCGCAGCAGCAATTCTATTTTGAAGAATACTTCGTTGATTCTAAGGATCAACATCAAACAAATTGTAAGCCTATTTCTTGCTATTCTCAGCAGGTCCACTTAACTTCTAGCAAAATTAACTCACAGTGAGATGATCACTAGTTGTTTTACTATCTTTTTCCTTGATTCTTAAATAACTTTCCAGCTATTGCTACTCCCTATCATCTTTTAACACTCCAGCACTCCGCATTCTTGAGCTGATTGATTTCACATCAACATAACCTGTTCCAATTTATCGCACAGAACAAATTAATTACGTATTTCAACTCATTTAAATATATAACATTAATATATTTTACCATCTTTATCAGCATCGAATTCTCTAAACACCTTGAAGGTGTCTCTATTTCCAAAGAACAATTTGTTCTCCACTTTGCCTAACAGTTTCGTTAACTCCTTAGGGTGTGCTTCATTTGCTATTTAGTTTCTCTCCTCTTCCGCTATTGCAAGAATAACTGGAGGTGGTGGTACTGCTCTAACTCTCCTACTAACTCTTGTGTACATTTCAATTGAATTCTCACTTCGAAAAACAACCAACAAACAAACATATTTAAAAACACAATCATATTTCCTATCTCTTACTCAAACAAGATATCATTTAGCTGTTTAGTTTCAGTGTAGCCTTGCTGATTGTAAATCGGTACATGCAAGAAAGCCTACAGATCTTTTTAAGTTATCTGCTCTCCAACTGACTTGAAAGCATTCACAACACCTTGCATCAGCTGATCTTTGTGAATCGAATCTAGATCCTTCTTCATACTCTACTCATTTTGTTTGAGTATGTCCTCAAGACAATCTTTAGTTTTGAATATTTTCTACAATCTTCTTGCAACTCGCTGTGCTCTTGCTTTCATGATATCGCTGTGTGCTGGATTGTCAATTTGAATATCGCCAATGACTACATCCTTGAAATTAATCTCTCCACGATCATCATCAGTCCCTTTGAGTCGCTCTCCAAGCAATGCATTAACTTTTGATGTTAAATTCTTCTCTAAATTTGCTCCTGAACTTTTATTTTCCTATGAATGCATCCCATATCAATCAATAAATCAAAAGAAATCCTCTACTAAAACCTTAAAGTACATTCATTGGTGCACCTGTCTAGTCACAGAAATAATTTTTGAGATCACTTGTGAACTGTCTATAATCAAATTAGCGATTATTACCATTATTATTTTTGTTATTGCTCTCATTGGTGTTGCTGGTGTTAGAAGTATTCAGTGAGTAAGTTCTCATAAGCTACTCGATATCTTCATCTGAAACGACTGATTTCTAAATATCAACTTTTCTTCTTAATATTTACGTCAGTGTTTTCGCATCGATTTGTCCTTTTCTCTCAAAATCCACGATCAAGAAGTTTCTAAACAATTACTTCATTTTGTTCTTCAGAACCACACGCACACCTTGCGTACTCTCCATTAGTTTATTAGATTGTCCGTATCCATATGAAGCTGATCGTTGTGACTATTATCTTTAAACTTAATCAACTTCTTTCACAAGACTATTCTTATTATTGTTCTAAGAATTGCCATCAAAAGTCATAGATCGAACACGTGATTCTCCTTTTTGACCCAAATTATTCGCTGAACTTATGTTATCATCTTCATTGAATATCAGCTACAAAAACTACTCTGGATTCAATGAATCTTTAATCTACTCAGTCTCTCCAACTTTGCTCTTAGCTGACTGCACAATCACCGCAGCTTCTGACAAATTTACATTGATTCCCATACGGTTCAACATCGAACATACATTCTTTGAATTTAATGTTCCCTTTCCTTCTTCATCCCAACTTTCAAACAACCCTTTTAAATCCTTCCTCTATCGATACTTCCTCTAAATCGACTAAATGATCTCAGATACTTTCTTAGGATTCACTTAATCATTCTCTGTGATGCCATTCTCTTCTAACTTAACTAACTGTGTCTCAATATCTGCACTTTAGTTCATGCGTTGCTTCTCGGAGATTATCTTAGGAATTAACTTTTATCTAGCAACTATTTAGTTTTAGATATCATCGCCATCAGTTGCTCCTAATCCAGTCATTGTTAATAGCGATGATGTCTTATGGGAATGAGAGTTAGTATGGTGTTCAGGTAAATGATCTAGGTAAATCTAAGAATCACCTAGATATGCTGCTTTACGCATATCAGAAAGGGGAATTTATGGATTACGAGTGGATGTTTTATTAGTCAAAGAGACAGTATTAGTAGTAGAGGCTGTGATCTTTCCATTCGAATTATTTGGATTATTTCCTTTAAGTGCCCTTTCGAGAGATTGTGTAGTTATTTTATTATTATTTCCTTTGTCATTCTTCGTATTCTTCAATTCCTTATTGTCTTTCGAAGTATTATTATTGCTTTAACTGTCTTTATTCTTGGTTTTATCAACTGTTCCATTTTATTTGAATGTAACTTTATGCGCATCATTGCGATCACCTTAATTGAAGCTATTGTTTAAATGTCTTTGCTCAATCACAGCTGAGGAATTCAACTTCCAATTCCCTTCTTATTTAAAACTTCAAACATACCAAGATATATTCCAAAATAGTTAACAAAATAATCAAAATATCATATTCGTCTTCTTCCAAATAACCCAACTAATCAATACCTCTCATCAGCATTGGATACTCCCGATTCGTGTCTACGATGGACTCTAATCTTCATTTGGTTTCAAACAGATTAAGGAATTACTTCTTGAGAGGTTTTGTTTGTTTCAATCTGCGCAATATCTGAACAGTTTGTTTTATTGCTTATTTTTATATTGATATCTCTCCGTTGTTGTTTCTCAGCCGCTAATTCGTTGTGTGATAAATCAATATTAGTCTAATAAAGACACTTAACAAAGAGTAATTCAAAATCAAATACCTTCAATTGGTTTTTATAAAATCAATAATATTCCCAAAATCATACAAAAACAATACTTGATCTTTTAATTCTTGTTTCAGATAAATAGAGAATCTTAAATAGTTCAACTTAATAACTTATTAGGTGCCTTTTTCGATCTAAGAATACAAACAATTTGAAGTTACTTTTACTGATAGTTCTACACACGCACAAATACATTCAAACAAAATAGGCAAATATCTCATATTTAAACTTTCATGCAATAACTCCTCATTCCTTCATACCTTGTTCATTTACTTTCTTCAGCTGCCTTCTTATCTTCAACTGCCAACGAATTGTAGAATTTATACATGTCCTCTTCAATGGGATGCAGTTCTTTAGCGCATATCACGAACGAGTGCAATGGTGGTCCCATCTCGATACTCAAAAAATCGCTCATTTTACCTGCTCTAATCAATTAATCAGCGAATCCAACTCTAGCTACACCAACACAAGGAGTCTCCCCTGAGAACGCTCCTCCTGCTACTTGCTATTCAGCTTCTAAGAGCTACTCCACAGCGACTTTGCAAGACATGAATCTAGGTGGCTCGTAGATTTTCTTGTCTCTGAGTATATTCTCATCAGTTCTTTCCTTAACTTTGATGTCGAGCAAGCACAGTGTGTGCAAGCCCATTTCTCTGTTCTTCTTGATCTTGTCGTAGAAACTATATGGTCTCCATTTCTCAGTGAAGAATGGAATGGATATGATCTCACCAAACCGATAAACTTGCATACCTGTGCACCCAATTGCGTTCACAATCGAAGCGTTATGGACAATTTCAACTTTAATTCCAAGTTAAATCGCGCGGAGTTGCACGTCTGAGTGGGTAGTTGCGCAGAATGGATCACCGACAACTAAGAAAGCTACATTCTTAGTTGGCTTAGTTGATAAATCTTCTAGAATCTTATCTATTCCCTCTTCGCACATTTCTCTGTCAGCCATGATGATCGATCTACCGTAGAGCTCCTCTAGTTTATCTTTCTGAACTCCCAGGATACTTGTGTAATGCTCCAAATAAACTTCATCACATTTCTTAACAATCTCAAGGCCCTTCACGGAGATGTCCTTTTCATCGCCCAGTCCTAATCCTATGATGTAGAATACCATTTTGCTTTTTACTATTTAATTTTCTTTTTATAATAATTCTTTCAAATGTCTTATTCTCCCTCTTTCTAATTATCTAAAGTATCAATTATTAATAACTTTTGGTGCTTCTTATCTCCTACAAAGTAATTCACATTTGTTCTAATTTTCTCTCTCTCCCTCTTGCTTTTTTTGTTGCAAAATATATCATTCCTACTTTTCACTCTCTCGCTTTTTAGTTTTAGACCCACTAATAATCCTCTTATTTCACTTAAGTCTCAAGTTCTTTTCCACCTATACACACACACATTTAACTATTGTTGCTTATTTTTCTTGTTAAAATTTCCTCTAATTCAATATCTTTTTCCTTTTCAATATCTATTAAAAAAGCGTTTAACAAAAGTCACTTTCTCTTATTTAAAATGCTAAAAAAGAACAAATAACAAACAAGAAATCTTATTTTCACTCATAACCTATCTAAGAACGAGAAATCATCGCTAAGATTGGAAGTTGATTTCAATGAATAACTCTCAATGGATGATAATGCTTCGATGTATGTTCCATGGAGGATTTTCAGGATGAATTCAGAATCTCTTGAGAAGAAATCAGAGATTACTTTCACAGGATTTGGTTTTGTTATTGCTGTAGTAGCACTGTGCACTGATTTATTATTCTCATCATCCTCATTATCTTGTTTTTATTCTTCATTGTTATCAGCAGGACCTGCTGGTTTCTTGCCAATCCCTACACTATTCAAACTGAGGGCATCATTCTATGGAGAACCTTCTTGTTCTTCTTCCTCTGGTTATTTAGGTGGTGCATCATCTAGTTCAAACAGATTCAGCTGTTTTTCAAGTGTTTTTCCACACAGGAAAGCAAGAACATCATTGATGTAGTTGTAGTCATTGTTGCCTTTACTTTGATCTAATCTTATTCGCTTTTCTTCTTGCATTTTGTGAAGAGTTTTAGCAGCTAACTTATTCGTTTCGTTTGTGTTAGCGGAGTTAATAATGCTGAGTTCTTCAAACCATCCTAGTTTGCGAGCTTTGCGGATACCTTTCTTCAAGGTATTCAAAGACTACTCACCGAAATCTACAATTATGTAGCCTGGAAGGAAATTTACTTGGTTATCATACGTAAATACTTCAGTGTCTTCGTCAATTTCTTGGATTTCAAGATTGTAGTTTTAGTTTGGGTTTTTAGGTGCTTTTTTGATAATTAATGGCTATCCATCCTCATCAAACTCAATGTCTTCCTCTTCCTCTTAGTTCTCTATGATTTCAGTGTTATCTTAGTGTAGTTCTTCAATCGTTCCAGCTGGTTGTTACGGTAAACTGTTCTCTGTAGTTTATATGATTTAAACAGCTGGTTAGGTAGGCTGTACAACTGCTGCAGATGGTAAGACATTGTTATTGTTCGTTGACTTCTGAGTCTGTATAGCAGCTTAAGGTGTCTAGGGAGTTAACAATCCAGATTTATGAGAAGTTGCGGGAGGTACTGCTGATTATCTTCTGGTATCAGCTTATGAATTCGGTTAGTTATTTTTAGGAGATTGAGCGTTAGAAAGCGTTTAGTTTTGTTCTGTTGCTAAGTTAATTGGCAGCTATGAAGGAGGAACTATTCTAGGAGGGTAATTCAACGCTTATTTGAGCTGCTCATCTAACCATTGTGGAGACATATATTCAATAGTTTCAATTTATGCGTCTGGAACAATAACAAAATCTTTGGGTAGAATTAAACTAGCTTTTCCTCTAGTTTTAATCCCTGAAATCAACCCTCTGATGGCAAGTTTTTCAATAGGAAGAAGAGGGAACTAAGTAAAGTTTGCGTTGATGTAGTTGGGAAGATTCGTTTGCATAAACAACTAATTGCTTAAAAGGGATGCTGCATCAACCACAGCAGTTTTATCACCTTTGTCTTTATCTCCACCTTTTGCATCTTTGTCTCCTTTGTCTCCTTTCGCTTCTTTACCACTGGAGGTATTAGGAATTAGAGCTGCAGCTGCTGCAGCTTATGCGTTTAATGCAATTTATTATTGTATTTTTTCCTCCAGGGCTATTTCTTGCTGGACAATTAAGAACTTTATGCCTATTTTACCATACAAATAGATCATTTGTGAATGAGCAGACAATGTGTCGATCGCAATGAGTTTCTCTGGTGTAAGTTCTCCGCCAATGAAAACATGGAAATGTGGCTTCTCAAATGTTAGTAAATGGACAGCATGTTGAATATCTTCTGCGATACGCGTACCCAAGACTTAGTTTTCAAACTTCATAGAAACCAAAGAAGTGAAACGAGAGAAAAAGTTATCTTTATCTTCCAGCACAAACGATGGGCAATAACTACTCAATGTGTGAATGTACTCTTGTTTATCTTCCAATTTATACTTCACTAACTTTGTCTCAGCTAAACTAGCTGCTAATGCGTTTTAAGCTTCAGCAGCCAAAGCAGCAGCGGCGGCAGCGGCAGCGGCATTTTTTTCAGCTGCTGTAGCATTTTTGTTCTCCGCTGCTGCAGGTTTAGCATTAGGAGGAGGATGAGCGACATTCTTAGGCGTAGCTGTATTTGATGGTATGTTCAAAGTTGCATTCACAATGCTATTCACATTATTAGCATTCGCATCGACGATTTTCTCTTATCTGAACCCGACTTCTTCAGGGACAAAGTATGCATTTTCCAATACAACAACAGAATTCTCTGGGAATGACTCCGTTTCTATTTTTTCTTCGAAATTCTCAATGTAAATGGATTCATTGAATGTAATTTGATTCTCGATCTATTTCTTGAGATACTCAACGAAGAATTTCACTGAACTCACGAATTTAAACTCTCCAAGCGGACTGTCATATGAGACTAGCACTATCACTAACTTCGCTTAACGCTCGAATAAATACTTCAGACTATCAACGATAGTACTCAGACAATCTTCATCAAGGAAACTCACATCCAGAATCTTTTCCTTTGGTTTTTCTTCTTCAACCTAAACTTTCGCTCCTTTTTTCGGTGGTGGAGGTCGTTTAGTGTTCTTTTTCTTTTCTTTGGCAAGTTTCTCAGCGAGAATCTTTTCCTCTTCGATTCTCTTAATCTCTTCATCTCTCTCTTGAATAAGTCTTTATTCATGGGCTAATTTTTTATCTTACGTCCCAGGTGCTCTTGATAATCGAAGATGCACTCTCAGCATGATTCTCTTCCCATCAATATCTAGATCTTTGACAGGTTTTTTTCTGAGCAGTTACTCAAAGTATTCAAGTGAAGGGATGGCTTATCTTGTGTTAATCGTGCTGAGTGCTCGATTGTACGCATCTTTTTCTTCAAAGCCTTCAAAGAAGGAATACACTTCAGTTGCTATTTTACTCGATAACGACGCTCTGTAGTCTTCAATCAATTTCTTTTCTTCTTCGTCAGTCCATTTTTTCTTTTTTGTTTTTTTCATCCATTCCGCTTTGATTTTACTCTTTTCATCCTCAAACTACTTCAATTCCGCTTCATTCCATTCTCGTTCTTCCAAAGGTGGCCTGAATACATACTCCCACATACTCAATTCTTCTTTAGTTTTATCTGAATTCACTGGAACATTCACAGCTAATTTCCATATGAAATCTTTAACTTAGCTATAAATCTCTGATCTTTCAACTGGTTTTTACTTGCACAACTCAATATACTCATTGTATCTGGACTCATAAAAGAACTTATCATCTTCATCATCTACCATATCAATCAACGATTTGATATATGACAGTTTCAAATCCCAATATTGCTACTCAGGAATCATGTGTAGATGATCATAAAGATCAGATTACAGTTATCTCCACCATTTCATAACCAGTGGATTGTACCAGAGATGCAAATCTTGATTCTTTTCTTCAAATTCTCTTCTGCAGACATCTTCATTTTCTAAATCTGGCAGAGGAGGAGTTGGAGTTCTAACTTAACTGATGATATCATTAATTATCTCTCCCATGTTCTTTCCAACAAAATGGTCTAAACTATCTTTGTCGAACTCTTATCTCCAATTTTAGAGCATATCTACTTGAATGGAATTTCCCGTTAATTTTAGTCTTGGAATCGGATGAGTTGGAGGAGGTTCACATTGTAACTCCCATTCTTCCTAGAAAATTCCAGTGACCTTCGACATGAACGCAAAAACAAAATTCTTGGATTATCCTGGAATAATCACATTCTACTCATGATGACAAAAGAACTTCTATTCTGGATCTAGAATCGTTGTGCCGTATTATCGTGTGGTTTCTACTCGCTTCCACTCATAGTAAATCGAAGCACTGCCATTGTTACGTACAGTCAAAGAATCAAATGCCACCAGTCCAGTGTTTATGATGAAACTCATATCCTTCTTGCTCAATTCAACCTGATTTATTCAGTTGTGAGTTTAAATAAAATTACATAACAACAACAAAAAATATCTCTTTATCTCTTATTTCTATGATTTTCACTAAAATACCCAACCAATAACTCTTAAAACTCTGATTTCTTTCAAACTCTACCTATGGACCGATGATTTCTGGTTTGTAATTTTCTTCAATTGGCTATTGTAGCTTCTTGTCATCTTGTTTCTGCAGATATGATTCTGTTCCTATTGATTTCTAGCTGTAGATCGTGTCCCTTTGCTTGTTATCACCTATCATAGATGTTTGATTGCTGGAAAGTGGAATCATAAGTGTTTTTTTCATCTAAGAAGCTCTTCTTGCAACTGAAGCAAACGATCGTTTCATTCCTTAAGGCTAGGGCTGCAGGAGCTTACCATTCCCTGAAATATAGGCTTTCGAATTCTTTATGTCTTCTTCGATACGCTTCCTCAGCATGTATTTCTTTTTCGCTGGTTTTTTAACCTACTCTTGATTCTCATCAGGATGTTCATCTCCATTTAAAGAGTCTTCTTCCCTGTAGTTTTCCTTATAATCACCCATTAGCTAAAAAATTATCAAAACCTTATTAGATTTTTATTGTTTATTTGTTAATTAAAGTAAATAAAACTGCACTCCGTGGTTTTTCTTAAAAAAAGTTTCAAATTTCCCTTCGGCCTCCTCCCTTTGGTTTCCCATTTTGAATTATTTGCTTCCACAAGCAGAATCTCTTTGTGTTAGTAAATCAATGAAAAAATCAAATCAAAAGTGACATGGATTTGGATTGAAGAAACTAAAAAATAAATGAAATTTTTAATACAAATAATTCAAACAAAAAAAGTTATTATTAAATTGATTTTCTTTGAGAAAAAAAGGTTCAAAACATGCTGAATTGAAATAAATACAGTTTAGTTTACAGCTTGATCTATCATAATTATGCATTATGCCATTAAAAAATGGCCCATAAGAAATGAATGACTATTTTGTTGTCTTCAATTATTGGAAACTATTTTCGATTATGTTCCATCTTTAACAGCTTTTATTGCTTCGGTCTTGTATGCCTATGCAATGTTTCCAACATTTGCAGCAGTTTCAAAAGATTCATGAGTAAGTTCTCCTGCATCTTTACCGTATTTTCCTTCTACTACATTAGTTGTAGCTCCTTAGAATCCTCTACCAATTGCGCAAAGTCCTTCGAACATGCCATCGTAAACTGCAGCCAAAGCGTGAACTGTTCCTTTAGCAACATTCTTAACATCATCGTAATTTTTATGTGATTGAATCTTTTGTCCAGTCTCAGATGAGCCGACTTGATTAGCGATTTCAGTTCCAACTGTTTTAGCACCTTGGATTAAAGCTCCAATTTAAGCTTAAGTGAAGACTAAAATTGCTGAAGAACCTGCTTTCACCATTTTTACTTTAGCCATTGTTTCAGGCTTGATTTCAGCTTGTTTAGGTTTAGAAATCTTAGAACGAATGTATTTTCCTCCTGATTATATTCCAGATGCGAGAAATCCAGCTCCTGCAATTAATCCTTCACGAATCAAATCACCTCCTTTATAATTTTGAAGAAATAGTCAGAAAAAGCTAGATAACATCTAATATTATGCGTATTCGTTGTAATAAATAAGTATTTCTATTACATAATAGCTATTAAAAAATCTAGTTTATTTACCTTTTTGAAGATATCCTTGTATTTTCTTGGATGTAGTGACTTCTTTTTTGGGGATAGAGCCCTCAGAGGCATTTGGAATTGAAGAAAAGGCAGTATCCGACTCATCTCCACCTGGAGTTGAGATAACAAATTCCGAGTTAGAGGAGAAGATGCTCTCTAGAACAATCTATTATTCATCTGTGACAAAGGGTCCAAGAACTAATCCAAAGTTGCCTTTTTATTTTGGGAGGGCGTACATTTTACGCTTACCTTCTAGTTATGCCATGATTGGAACTTCTTTAGAAAGGCTGTATTACCAGTCAGCTAGTTTAAGGACAATAAGATTATGAGATTGAAGCTCATAAATGGCTAAAGTTCCTGAATTGATGAGTTTCAGCTTTCCAGGCTAGGAAATATCATAAATAGTACAATCGCCAATCTCGAAGATCAACTGCATTTCATAATTCTTTGCTTCCATGATAGTGAATAGTTTGAGGCGTAACTTGTTTTTTACTTCTTAAGAAGAGATGGTCTGCTGGAGCTAAGTAGCTTGTTTGTAATTAATAATTTATGTTTATTTTTTAATTATTTTTTTCTTTTGTTCACCTTTTCATTTTTCCTTCAGGCTTTAAGTTGATAGAGCCTAATCTATTCCAATTATATTTTAAACTTACCATCAGAATGATGAATACAAAAAGACCTTTTTGTTGGGCTTTTATCTATCTGCTGAATGCAAATGCAACATTCCTCTATTTCGAAAATTAGGCCATCAGAAAGAATTATTAATTTACAATTCTATTAGAGCAGATTACAATGATGTACTTCAAAGGAAGATAGAAAATAAATACAGGTTTAATGTAGATATTACTTTTTGGGTAGGAGAACAGTGATTTATTAGTTTAGAACTCGAATTGTTGTAGACAATAAAGAGAATTCCATGTTAAAAAATGATCACAAAATAGAGCACTAAAAGTAATTTAATGTCTGAAAGGATTTGAGTTCTCATTCCATGGAAAAAGGTAAATAAAAGAAAAACCTTCTGGTATTGAATGATTTACGAGGGACTGAAATGAAAAAGAGTGTTTTGAAGCAACTAAATCTCCAAAACGAAGATATTTTTTCTTCCAACTTTTGGAAATATGATGCGAATCTGAATAATTATTTACCTCTGAAATCACAGAAATTCAAGATTAAATAAAATTGAAAGAAACAATAAAATTAATTTAAGCAACAGCTGAAGACTTCACAATCAGAAAACCCAAAGAAAGAAATTTCCACAGCACACATTATCTTTGAAATGGATTCAAAACGCACAAAACTAGTTGTTAAGTTCTTAGAGAGAGTGTTCTAAAGCTCTCACTCCATTAGCTCCGTTGAGCTCGTTTCCAATCAAGCTCTCAGAGTTAATTGGTCATAGTTTAACTTCCGAGACAGCGCTACTCACAATCTCTCGAATATCTACGCTTTCAATCCTGAAACTAAACTTATCGGCTAGAAACTCAACGATTTCCCTATTTAAGCTGCACCTGTCACCCAAAATGTCTCTCCCAAATAAACTTACAAAGCTGTTATCCAGTAAGTCCCTGATAAAACCAAAACTAAAACAAACCCTGTTATCGAAGTCTACCATCAAGAAAATGTCATCGCTCAGATTACTCTTTCTTCTCATCATGAGAAGATTCTCAATGATCCGATTGTTGGATCTCCTCTTATCTGGAATCAACTTGAAACCAAATTCCTCTACGTTGCATAGGTAATAATACGCAAATCTCAACTAGATTCTTTTTCCAAAATGAGAGAATTAAAAATTTACAAAAAATCCAATAGATTATTCCTAAAATGGTTCTGAGAACTTATTACAAATGCGTATACTGATAAATTTGAAATTTATAAAGGCTAAAGTGAAAACAACAAAGACTTTCTTTGAGTTTGAGGACGACACTGACCTTCCAGATGCACAAAGAGGATATAAACTAGAGCAGGATTTCGGTGAGAGAATGGCAGGAACAATTTAAGCATGTATCTTTGAGTACGACATTCAAAAGAATGTACTAAGCTAAATTGAAATACAGGAAGATGTATTCCCTTGTTATCCTTAATATGCTGATCCAGAAGGAGAGTCAATCATCTTCTAGGGTTATAAAATCCATCCTGAATTCAAATATGGCATCCTTCATTGCTTCAATAGATACACTGATATTTTCCTGCTCAACTCAGCCAAAAGAACTCAACTCTTCCCAAAACCACCCTCAGATGATTCAAAAGGTAAAAAAACAACAAAATAATTGAGCCAAAATGGAAATATTTGATTTTTTAACTTTGAAAAATAGAGAAAAAATCTAAGGAATCTGAGAAAAAAGAGGAAAAACCTAAAGTAGATTTTAAAGTCTTAAGCAAAGAAGAGTCTTCTTTCCGCCCAATAATTAGTCCTGATGGCAAGAAAATCGCTTATTTCGGTGCACCTTTGAGTCCTCCTCACTTGAACTACTTAGCTATGAGCTTAATCGATGTGAGTGATTGGAGTGTCACTGAGATTCTACCTATCCGAAAAGAAAACCTCTCTGATACTAATTAATTCATGGGCATCTGTGGATTCTACGATGATCTCAAGAATTTCTTCTGGCTTTCCGACAGTATTCATTTTGTACTCACTACTAATGTTCGTGGGTCTTTAGGCACATTTTTGGTGAACACTCAGACAAAAGAAATTGTAAGATTTGAAGTTAATACAACACTCTCTGATGTTTTCTAGACTCTCTCATATAATTCCTAGCTTAATACTCTCTTTGCGACCCATGTAAACATGAAAGGACCTTCGTAACTGGCAATTCTTTCAAATATCGACTTAACCTTGCCGACTTCGGATATTGCAAAACAAGCAAAATGGTAATATATCTCACTAACCTAAGGTTAATAGTCTATTTTCCCAGCTTTGAGAAAATGCGCCCTTGATTCACTTGAAGAAACTCTCCTTAGTTCAGGAGAAGCCTCAGGGTTTTTGTGGAGAATACCATCTATTTAATCTGACGCCGTTCCAAAAGAACTTTAGGATTTATATGACAACAATCAAACATTGAACCCATTGAATAAGAAAGATGACGAAAGACCACTAATTCTTTTACTTCATGGTGGGCCACATGGAAATATCAGAGGAGATTTTGGTTCTCTGAGACTCTACTTCTTGGCTTAAGGTTACAATATTCTTGCTCCTAACTACACTGGATCGATTGGATTCGGATAGAATTATATTGATAATCTACTGACTAAAATCGGAGATATCGATGCCAAACAAATCATCGATATGCTCGACTAAGTTATCGATAAAAAATTATGCGACCCCAAGAAAATTATCGTCATGGGAGGTATTCAAAAATGAGAATTTTTTTAATATTTTTATTAATAGAAATCTTCATTTTTATTCAGTGTTTTCTAATTTAAATAATTTTTATTTTTAGGAAGTTATGGTGGATACATGACAGGCATCATGGCTGCAAGGTACCCTGAGAAATTCAAATGTGGAATATTACTCAATCCAGTTGTTAACATACCCTTCACAGTGAATGCTTCAGGTAAAAAAAATAATTATTTTAGATTCATTTCTTCAAAAATAGATTATCTTGTGTGAATATTAAGCAAATAATTACAAAAATCTATTCTAACTTCCCATATTTATGTTTCTTTTTTTTTCGACCTAAGATATTCCTGAGTGGAGTGTCGCTGAATCTTTGGGAAAGAATATGACTTGGAATCTAACTGGGGATGATTATAAAAAGATGTTTGAATAATCGCCCATGAGTTTACCAAATCGATTAACAACTATGAATCTCGTTGGAGTAAAGGACAGAAGAGTAC
>Ga0302271_10001628_pt1 | contig 21402 bp, 21 predicted proteins | sample III_Bog_N1_1_FD_198767 | JGI IMG/M metagenome (GOLD analysis project Ga0302271, IMG submission 198767) | Peat permafrost microbial communities from Stordalen Mire near Abisko, Sweden - III_Bog_N1_1 | ecosystem: Environmental > Terrestrial > Soil > Wetlands > Peat | place: Sweden: Abisko... | reverse complement strand
CTTCTGTTCCCTCTTGCTTCATGAAAAAGCAACTCAAATTATCATCTCGTCCTGTCGAGGTAAGTGAACCACCACCATAAACAGTATCTAACAATATATCCAAACAACCCTCCTTTCCTTTGCATGAAAACCCCCCTACCAATCTCCAATCTTTCTTTCAAATCCCTGAGAAAAAACAATCGTTCAGCTAAAAATTCCACCAACAAATCTAAAAATTCACCTTCATCATGAAGAACAAAGAATTTGTCGAAACCCTTGAACTCGACAAGCTAACTTCGATGAGTAGATTCTGGTTTTTATACCGAAAACTCAAGACGTACGCTCATGAGATCGTGTAGCAAGCATTTTCGATGTATCAAAACTGCTCGAGAGCAGCAAATGATGCAGATTTAGAAGGAATGGTTGCAGATTTCACGAAATTAGAAACAAAAGACAAAGAAGCTGAATTGTCTCGGAAAAACAAACCAACAACAACTTCAGCTGAGAAGCCTACAAATACAAAAGAAGAAAAGAAACCCTTAGAACTTGGTACAATCTCTCACAACATCGAAATGTCATAAGTATACGACAGACTCTATTTAGGGTTACAAGTTCGAGAGCTCTGCGACTGGATGTACCATGAACTGTCTGCTTCTCGGCCTAAGTAAAAAGAGACTCCAGAAGAACTAGCTCTTCGTAAAGAATAGCATGAGTTCTTCAATTAAACAATTCCTCAATTTTTACTGAAGTCTCGGCAGAAAATCTACTATGCTGATTTACCAACTAAAGAAAAAAGAACAGTTGATAAAATAGCATTAGGTAGATAAATCGAAATGCCATAACCCACAGCAGTATCGTAAAGTCACAAGGACTCATCTTCCACTGTTGCATGAATGTTGACAGGGGAAGATTAAAGAAACAAGGAGATACAATCTCAGAGACGATAACGATTGAGATAATAATTCTGATGTTTTCTTATTAAAAATAAAATGTGCGATCATTTTTTATTATTGTTATTGTGCACTTTCCAATTAGATATTTAGTGTATTATTCTATTAGGATCAATCAATTAAAATGTATTAATTATTTCCTAATATTCAGGTATTGCAGAATAACATTTATGTAATTGAGAAATAACTTTTCATATTATGCATTTCAAAGTGTTTCGCTGTCGTCTTCAGAGTCTTTGTCCTTTTTATCTTCTACCCAGTCATTTTGGATGGCGTTTTCAGGAAGATCTTCTTTGTTTTCGTTTTGGTCTGAAGGTGGTTACTCAGCGTGATGTGATTCTTCAGGTTATTGGAAATTTTCAATTGTCTCAGCTGGTTAGGAATGGGCAGCATCTTCATTAGACTTTTCTTCGGGTTTTGATTCATGCTGTTCTTCGTCATTAGAAGTTATTTACTACTCAAAATGTTCAGAGGATATCTCAGCAGCATGTTCAAGGATTGTTTCTGCAGCTTTTTCTGGGGATTTCTCGGCAACATGCTCAGGGGATTCCTCAGCAACATGCTCAGGAGATTTCTCAGCAATATGCTCAGGTACTTTCTCAGCGACATTTTCGACTACCTTCTCCTCAGCATGCTCAACTAACTTCTCCTCACCATGCTCAACTACCTTCTCTTCAGCATGTTCAACTACCTTCTCCTCAGCATGCTCAATTACCTTCACCTCAGCATGCTCAATTACCTTCTCTTCAGTAGGTTCTGCTACCTTTTCAGCAACATTTTCAAGTGCTTTCTCAGCCACAGGAGCTTTCTCTTCTACATGTTCTACTTTCTCTGGAGCTTGCTCAACTACTTTCTCAGTGACATGCTCTACTTAAATATCTGCGATATGTTCAGCTACCTACTCAGTAACATGTTCAGCTACCTTTTCGGCAGCATGCTCTGCTACCTTCTCTTCAGTCTTTTCAGCTACCTTCTCAACAACAACAGCATGTTCACTTTGCTTCCCTGTGGCATGATGCTCTTTTCCTTGTTCTGCTTTATGATCAGCAACTTTTTCATGAGCATGGACTGGTGCTGTTTTAGCATGAGCATGCTCAGCTGCTTTATCAACAACATGTTCAGTTGCTTTTTCATGTTCTTTTGTTGCTGTTTCATGTCCAGTATGCCCTGCAGCTTTCTATGTAATCAGCTAGGCAGTCTTATCTGAAACATGATGGGCATCAGCCTTATCTGCAACATGATGAACTGCAGTTTTATCTTCAACATGATGGGCTGCAGTTTTATCTACAGCATGATGGACGTCAGTTTTATCGCCAGCATGATGGACAACAGCAGTCTTCTCTGCAGTATGTTCTGCTACCTTCTAATTAGCATGTTCAGTAGTTTTCTCTGCAGCATGCTCAGTGGTTTTCTCTGTTGTATGATTGACTGTAGTTTTCTCTGCAACATGATGGACAGCAGTTTTCTCTGCAACATGATGGACAGCAGTTTTCTCTACGACATGATGTCCAGTAGTTGTTTTTTCTGCAGCTTTCTCTGCAACATGATTCTCCGTAACTTTCTCAACCACATGATGAACAGCAGTTTTTTCTGCAGTTTTCTCAACAACATGATGGACAGTATGTTTCTCTGCAGTTTTCTCAGCAACGTGATGCTCAGCAGCTTTTTCTGCAGCTTTCTCATCAGATAATTGTTTGGTATGCTCTTCCTCCTTCTTCTCAGCTGATTTGACATCTTCCTCCTTATGTTCTTCTTCTTTCTTTCCTTCCACCTTTTCATTGCTCGAATCAACCACCGGCACATTTACCACTGCATCCTTTTTATCTTCAACTTTACTATCTTTCCCTATTTCCTTCTTCTCTCCAGCTTTATCCTTTCCATCCTTAACTCCATGAGCAGTCTTATCTTTAACTGAATGCTCCTTTTCTTCTTTTCCATGAGCCTTAACTGCAGGATGTTCCTTAACAGTCTCCTTACTGGTATGATTTGCTTCCTAGTCATTCCAAACAAAAATCTCTCTTCCATAAATGTCCTAAATCATATTTTTTACCTTTAAAGTAGTTTCTTTCTTCTTCCCACCTGTCAAAGCAGTAGCAGGCTTCTTATCTGCAGCAGTACCCTTCTTTTCCTCAACTTTCTCCTCTTTCTTCTCAACTTTTTTTTCTGTTTCCTTTTTATCTTCTTTTTTCTCCACTGCAGGCTTGACTGGTTTCTTCTCTACGGTAACCTTAGTCACACCTGGTTGAGTAGACTTAGTTTCACTTGCATCCTTCTTATCATCGTCATGTTTAGCAGGCTATTTTGTTTCCTTCTTATCATCTTTATCTTTCTTGATAGGACTTGTCAAAGTCGCTGTTGCGGTGGTTGCAGTGCTATTTCCCTTGATTTCTTTGTTCACTTAAGGAGATCCAACTGGTTATTATTTGACTGGCTTAACTTTCTTAGGATCTTCTTTTTTGGTTTCATCTGGCTAAGCTACAGTTGGTTTCTTCCCTCCAGCAGCTTGAAAACAACCATCCAATAGATATTAACATTTTTAAACAGAAAATATTTGAATTTAAATTATTTTTGCTTTAATTACTGGAAGGTCTAGGATTATGCGTAGCAGCAGTAGTATGATTAGCCTCTTTCGTTGTCGAGTTATTTTCCTTGGGTTTCTCAGCTTATTGCTCATTTTTCTTCTTTGCTTCTTCAAGCTAAGCATTCAACCCTTTTAGTGCTTATTCTAATTATTCTATCTAATTATCTTTTAATCGCTCACTTTCCTCAAGTTTCTCCACTCGAGTCTAAAATGGCAACAGCTGCTGCTTTAGCCAATTCTCAACTTCAATTAAAGGAATAGACAAAGCAATTCCTCCTGCACTTGCGGCAATCTAACTAACTGCGCTATCCGTAGCTACAACGTGGGTATCCATCTGAGGGGAGTGAGTTAAGGGGGGGGGAATGCTATTCAAAGCTTAATTTTTATTTCTTTTATTTTAATTTTTTCTTTTTTTAAAGATAGGATCTTATGTATGTATCTCTAACTTTGAATAATTAGCTTGTGTGTGTGTAGTGAGTTTTATTCAGTTTGCTTGGGTTGCTTTCCTTCGGAAATAATACATATTTTTTAAATATTTAATGCGTTTTTATCTTCTAGCCAATATGGTAAACATGTATGACAATTTACATGATTTAAGGTAGTTTTATTAATACACGTTTTCAGTTCAATGTTGGACGAGAATTCTTGGTTCCAACAGATAAGAATATTTGGATTTTTTTTGTTTTTTTCATAAGAATATTTATCCAGCAAACAATTGGAGAAGGAGAGGGGGAGGTAACTCATATTTGTGGCTTTTCTTCTCTCCTTGGGTTTGAACTCAAATTAATTAGTGAATTTGACATAGAAATACATACACATTAATTATCTCCCTCCATACTTAGAACTATTCTACTGAAACATTCTGACTTTAAAAAATACCTTAGACACCCATTTTATTTCCTCATCTCTACCAACCAATTCAATTATCTTTAAACTTTTTTTAATTCTTTATGGTGATTATCTCGAAAATCAATTAAAAAATGAATTAAATATTTGATGGGTTAGATTGACCGAAACTCTAAGAATATTATGGCACATAATGCTGCGCGCTTTGCATATGTAGACACAAATATTAACACACGACACACTGAATATCCATAAGTTTATTTTTGTTTTTATCAAGCAGTGGAGGAGAACTTGGTGACAGCCTTGGTGCCTTCAGAGATGGCGTGTCTGGCGAGTTCACCGGGGAGGAGGAGCTTGACGGCGGTCTGGACTTCTCGGGAAGAAAGAGTTCTTCTCTTGTTGAATCTGACGAGCTTGGAGGATTCGAGGGCGATTCTCTCGAAAGAGTCGTTGATGAAGGAGTTCATGATGTTCATGGCCTTCTTGGAGATACCGACATCGGGGTGGACTTGCTTGAGCACCTTGAAGATGTAGATAGCGAAGGTCTCGGATCTCTTCTTCTTGTGTTTCTTATCGGTGACTGCAGCGGTCTTCTTGGTCTTTTTATCGACGGCAGCGGCGGGAGCTTTGTTGGGAGCCATTTTAGATGTTTTCTGTTGTGTTAAGGAATATTTATTGTTTTGATATTTTTGTATTTCTGGGGAATCGATATCCACGGGGTGTTTAAAGCAATCGGAGAAAGTCGTATCATCTCTAAACTTATCGCTGATTGGATAGATATCAAGAAGATATGGATAACTCCCTCCCGCCACAATGAAGGTCATTTCAAATCGACAAACAAAGGCTTCTTTTTCTAACCGTTGAACTCTCTAAAATAATTCTAATAATTTCCAGAGGGGATTGCCTTAAAATAGCCTTGTTTAGAGGCAATTCTAACAAGTTTTTATTTCTATTATATTTCGTATCCTACAAATTACTACTAACAATACAATATTGCTATTATTATTCCTTTTTCGATTTCTCCATTTAATTCGTTTATTTTTCACTTCCAACAAATCAAAAGTATCCCCTGTTTTGTTTCGCTGAGTTCACTCAACAATAAAATAATTTTTTTTACTCCTTTGAGAGACACACACACACATGAATACTTTTTCTTTCTTCATCATATTCCTAAAATCTGCTAAATTTATGAGGAAATAAAAAAAATTATCTCATGTCTGATTGCCTTTATTATGAGCTAGTTGTAATTTGTAATGATACATAAACACAAGAAAATATGCAGCAATAACAAACACATAACCATCAAATTTAGAATGCAACATTGAGAAGAGAAGAAAACAATATTAAATCTTCCAGTTTATTTCTAATTCTGGATTTTCTTTCAATCGTGACTTACAGGTGTTAGCCATGCCCGCCTGCCTTCAGGTGTAAGAAGAATCACAGAATAATATGAGAAAGATACTGCTATGATTAGCCAGAATCCTATTTTCCATATATAATATGATAACGAAGATTACTCTTATTAAACTAATGTATTGGAAGGGGCATATGCAATAGAATGACACATTTAGTAGACACTTCGCATAGAAGATGAAGGATCAGGATATTCATTATTATTTAAATTCCCTTTTGCTTGGGGAGAATATGGGGGATCTATTCGTTCCTGTGTATTGTGTAATGAAAAGTGCAAACAAGCTGCAAGCCGTTTCTTAGCTGTTTCTTCAGATTATCCAAGAGATTCAGTGCCATCTCTTGAGCAGTCGATGAATGAACATAAACTGTCTACATATAATTATTGTTTTTTATGATTGTCCGCTGTCATATTCTGACTATCTCTAATATTTTGAACACTTGTAGGTAGATGATCTCTGATTAGATGCAGTAAATACAAGTGCTGATGGTTAAACATCATGTTACATTTACTGCATTTTCGATTCGCTCCTTCGTCCCAGAAAGTCAGTCTAGATAAGATATCCGAATCAGCATCACCTAGTAAGAAAGTTGAACTCGAAAGATGATATTTCTGCAGGATCGCTTGGTAAAAGCGTCTTGCAACGGCTTGATTTTCTAAGCAGAAAGTGGTATCCCAAAGGGTTGCTTTATCATTAGGAGCAAGCAATTATGCAGAGAAATCATAGAGTTCACTGGGATCGAAGAATTCTAAGGATATTGTTTCAATCTATGCAGGAGGAGCTTAGGTGTGGTCTGCTTGAAGATTCCCAACCTTTAAGGGCATTTTATTATCATCATTTTCTTGATCTTCACTGCTTTCATCATTAATGCCATTGCCATTATTAGTTTCTTCTCCTTGAGTTACTTGGTTCACCTAATCTTAGGCATCTCTAGTCTTCCCTTGAGCTTTCATGATAAAAAGAGGAGATAAAATAACTCCACTGATGAGAATAAAAGCAATCTAGCGAAAGAGAGAATGTTAGGGAGATAAAAACAGAAGAAGAAGATTCATATTTGAAAAGAAGAAAAAAAACAAGCAATTCCTAATTATGCGAGACAAGTAAATTGAAATTAAGGGATTATTTAGAAAGAGAGTTTCGAAAGGAAGGGAAAGATTTAGGGAGAAGAAAATAAGACACTAAACGACACATTCAATTGATGATCTCCTAATCAAAAATACAAAAAAAATGAATAAAACAAATGCATTTATCTGGATCAAGTACTATGAAAAAGATGAATCCGTAAAAGCAGCAATGCAAATATTATGAATCATATTTGTTCAATTTTCAATGATAAATTTGAGATAGTCAACAATATTATTTTTTTCAAGGAGAGAAGATGTTGAAAATTGTAAATATTTTAAAAAGCGAATTAGATAAAAATAGTTGTGAGAGTACAATAAAACAACAAATATCATTGCTTCTTAACTTTTCTAGAGAGATCAATTCTTTCACTTTTACAAGCTGAGATAAGTCTTGCAGTGATTTAAGTGGACTAAAAGTGATTCATTCGGCATCATGTACAAGTTTTAATTTTTTAGTTTTTATGCATTATTCAATTATTTGTACTTTGTATGGATTACATGCTTTTTTTAGAATGCAAATCATAAATTGGTTTTTTTCTTGATTCTCTTTTTTAGATTCCATGTATCAATATCAAGCCTATCGAAACGGATGAAGATAATCTCAAAAAATAGGTGTCTGTGTCTTTTTAAAAATACATATCAAAATAGTATCTTGATTTAAAACCATTTATGAATTCATCATGTCAATTTGGTTGGTTATTTCCTTCCATTAAATAAACATTCCTGATTCAATCTTGATTTAATCTGACTTGAGACCTCTTATCCTACCTTAGGATAGCTTAATTTAAGTTATTTCTTTTATACGAAAAGTCAACTTATGATATTGTTCTTTTTGAATCCAGGATTTTAAATTTCCAAGAGAATGTGTTGTTTCAGTGATTAATTCTTTGATTTTTTCAGCTGAAATTATTAATTTTTTTATAAGTACGCTGTGGGAGAGTGTCAGGGAGCCATGGGCTTGATGATAAGGAAGGTGTTGCTCATAAAATTGGCTTTAGTGGTTGCAGGAAGCATTTCTTGATTTTGATTAGAAAAAAAAAACAAAGAGAAAATATTATTAAAAACTAAACTATCTAAACAGGACTAGTCAATGATGGCAATGAGCTTCGCAGTAGAATTATGGGTAAGTTTAACCCAATCAAGATAATGATAGTGCGTTAGGTGAAATGTTACCTATTGTAATGGCTGTTGTTTTCTCACAGGATAAATTCGAGTCTGTTGCGAAACAATCACTGGAGAACAAACGAATGTTCGAGGAATTAACTGATATCTTCCAAGAGCGTGCTGCTGCTGAAGACAGCTACTCTAAAACAATGGAAAAGCTCACTATCTAACTCTAGAAGCTGCAAATCGGGAGAACACAGTAAACTATATGAAGGAGGAGTGCATACACACATTTCTGCAACAGCAACAAAAAAACCATAAGATTTCTCTTCATTTCTTTTTTGATTTTTTCTCAAAAAGAGGCCTTTAGAACGTCATAAGTAGTTTAAAAACTAACTTCATGACTCGCTCAGAGTAGGCTAAATCCATGAGTGAATCAATCCAAGTCGAGATCCTCGACAAGAGCAGGATAATCAATGAGAATCAATCGGTTAATCTCAAGAAACTCATTTAAGATGGAAAAAAATATGAAAAAGATCTACGAAACACACAAGATAACATGGATAAGGTAATATAACTAAGAAAATTAGCAGGATATCCAATAAAATTGTTTCTTTTGTGTTTGTTTTTCACCCAGGCAAAGCTGAAGTTCTTGCGCGGGGAGCGTGAAGCACAAAGCAGCTAGATCATGGATGAAATCGTGAAGCTATCTCCAGATTCTTCATATGATAAAAAACAAAAATCTGCCCTAAAGTAACACAGCTTTTCATACACACACACACAACTTCTCACAACAGATGTCTCTTTTTCCCCCTTCATTATTCTAAACTTCTCTAAATATCTATCTCTTTCCGTTTAGGATGAAGGCACAATTAGCTGAGGTGAAGGAATTGGATTCGCAATATAAATATTTCCTGAAAGAATACAACAACAATCTGGAGTTCTACTACAACCAGATGAATCGGATCATGACAAGTTTGCAGGATTTCGAGGCCTAACGAATTAACCAAATGAAAGACTCCGTGATGAAGAACATAGTCTTTGAGACTTCCTACATCAAGAACATCGAATATGACATCGATAATATCAGTGAAGTATGTCAAAAATTGGAGACATTCATTTTGTTAGCTAATCACAAAGAATTGATTTAATTTCTTCAGAAACTTAACTAAGTTGAAGCGAATCAAGACATTCAAGAGATGATCGAGAGGCTGCAAAGCAAAAAACCTAAACAAGAACAACTTAAATATGAACCGTACATCTCGTTTATTGGGACATCCATCGTTTCTTTGGATAAAACTGCTAAAAGAACGTAAATCGAAGAGCAAATAGAAGACTACATATAACTTAAATTTCAAGGAAATAATAACAACAATAACAGCAATGCAGCTGCTGTTTAGGAGCCTGCAAGTGGAAATAACAATAGTAGGAATAGCGTGGATCAACTGTTCCCTGCTGAAATCAGGTAATGCTGTGATGAGACTCTTAAACTTTTCAACGAACTGCAACTTGAAGAAGCCAAAGAAAAGTCGTTCTTCACGAATATTGAGGAGTAATTGGATATTTAGCCGCTAGGGAGACTTGCTTGGGGATTATCTCTGCAGGGATATAGGATGAAGGGGAAGAGTGAACTAACGAATATGCAGTTCAGGAATCTGTCGATTTTATTGCAGTGTTTACTTGATAATGTAAGAAACAGAGATAAGATAGAAAAGGATGATAGGAGGAGGGGAGGGGAGGATGTTCCTTGAGTGAATGGGTATTAATAATCTTTGAATTTTTTGGCTTTGGCAGTGCTACAAATCGAAGGATTCGATCACAGCAAAGAAACTGATTTTATTGAGTTTCTCGTTCTTCACAACCCGTGAGACGCTGGATATCAAACGATTGAGAAAGCACTCCGATGAGCAAATACAAGAACTTATGGATGAGCTATCAAAGAGTAGAATACAAGAAGAGCAGAGGATCAACAAAGAAAGATAAGAACCAGCTGCAGCAGAGGAAGTTGAAGAAGAAGAGGAGAAGGTTAATTAAGAAAATGTAGCAAGAGATAGTCTGCAGTACGACAGCAACAGTAATAAGGACTAGATGAGTGAGAAATAACTAGAACAATAGAAGGAAAAAGTAGCAATTTCAACCAACATCCTGCAGAAATAGCAGCTCGAATAATAATAGCCTTCTGAGAAACAATAGCAATCTTCTTAGAATCCGCTAAAACCGCCATCCCAGAATAACGCTTCTAATTCCTCTAACTTCCCGATTCGTCGTGAGAAGCTCTTCATGTAAAGTTGCATAACTGATCACATGATCATAAAAAGTAAGGATTTCTGGGAGAGCTGCGCATTCGAGAGTGTCGCTAGTGAATTGCAGATCAAGCAGAAACGAAGATCTGAACGAAAGGAGTTATTCGAATCCTCCAAAGATAAATTCATTGTGTTCAGCCAGTTAGCTTCATTAGCGCATAACATGCTGATATTTAATTATTCCAATCTGGAAATAAAAGATATCATCACGAGATACGCTAGGTTTTTCTCGCTACCTGAAGATCAACTCAACGATCTTGTGGTAAAGAGAGGACATAATAGATGCTTTAATACATTGTTCTTATTTTCTTTGAAAAAACATCATCAAGATTTCAAATTTACTTAATTTACTTTTTTGTTTTACAGTTCACAGTGGAGAACTACGTGTCAAGCTAGCCACAAGCTTAGAAAATTGGAGATCAACTATCGTAAGATAGTAGCTCAGCTAATTTCTTGAAGGATCTTGGCTAGTTCCTCAAAATATGAACAACAACAACAACAAAATAAATAAATATATTGTAGTTTGAAAACCTTGATTGCATATTTGTATGTCAAAATTAAATCATCTTCTTAATTTCATCAGTGATCGTATCTTTATGCTAAAAATCTTAATTTCCAACACAAGGACTCAATCAAAAAGATTAGTTTCTTTTGAATTGTTATCTTTAAAGATTCTTACAATTATTCATGCTAATTAATAATAATAAACTCAGCAATAATTATCCAGTGAAGGGGCAAACATAATTATTACTGATTCTTCGTCTGCAACGCCATTCTAACGACGGTACTCACTTGCAACCCCTTATGCTTGATTCCTCTAAACTCCTGCGTGACGAGTTCACTTGTAAAGTCGACACATTGTCCGACACTGAGAAAGATGAAGTTATTATCTAGCTCCAGGAGAAAGTAGCAGCAATGAAAACCTAGCGTGATGGATATGCACAGTTGTCTTCATGCTTGCAGTTCACTTACGACAAGCAGAAAGAGCTATTAGACAGTAAAATTGCATAATCAGAAAGACTACATCATGAAAACAAAAGTATCCTCAATAACCTCAGCTATGCGAGGTATGAATTAGATAAGCTGCGACAAGAGGTTAAGGAAGTATAAGAAAAAGCAGGAGATTATGATAGGATCAATAATTATGAATAAGAAGATGGATTGTAATTGAAATTAGTATGTTCTTCTTAGTCACCGTTGCTAAGCAATCAGCTACAGGGATAGACTGAGTAGCTGCAGGGATCTGAGTAGCTTAATAAGGGTGAGATATAATAATAACTACAAAAGTAGCTATTTTTCTCATAGAATCATACGTTTGTTTCTCAAAACTTGTTGAAAGTACAATCAAATGGGTCTATAAATTCCTCATAGATGTCCTCCATCAGAGACAACAAAATAGCAGCTAATAACAGTAACAACAACAATGGGAATAGCTTCTTCTCGCGTGGTACTTCTCGATATCGCTCCTTGGATATTCTTAAATAATTCGAATCGATGCAATAGAACAACGAAGAAGAAGCGGAGATTATTACTGTAAATCCTAAGGATAACAACAGCACGAACAGCAGTAACATGAATAAGAAAGGTAATAGAGAGTTAACAGATAAAACTGCTGATAAAGGATAGAATAACATCTCTTAGGAGAAGCAATAACCACTTTCCTAATTTGAATACAGTGCAGAGACCATTGCTAAGAGAATGAATGCGCAACCTGGTGATCTTTTGTTTTAAAATTTTCTACTTATCGGTCCATAGATATCAGCATTTAATTCCCCTGCAGACAATACTAACAATACTACTTCTGCTGCGGCCCCTATCCCTGGTGGAATATTTTCAGCAACACACTTAAACACTCTTTCTGACTTCAAAAACACCTAAGCAATAATACAATAACCTTCTTAGCATTCATTACAATCGTCCTAATCACCCGTAGAATCCATGGAAGAACTGAATCCTGATATTCTCTACGAAATGCTCAGCGGTTAGCTTGAAGGCAGTTGGAGAGAAGTGCTCTGTAAGCATGCTTTTCCATTCCAAATAACTGCGAAGAAGTATACGTTCAATTAAGGAATTAATAGTAGTAGTAGCACTCTGAATAATATCTTGAGTAAAATGAATCTACTGAGAGTTAATACTAGTAATAATTATCGAGACATAGTGGCTAAATCGTTTGTGTTTACAATCGAAGGATAAACGCCCAAGATTAATAAAAAAAAGAAAAATAATAAGAAGGAGAATAGTAAGGTGCAGAATAAGGATGGAGGAAATGGTGGGTAAGTTATTGAGGATAATAAATAAGATAAAGGGGAGAATACAATAGGGTAAACAAAAGACGATTAGAAGAAGAAAAATAATAAAAATAAGGATGATAGCTCATAGGAGTATCATCCTCCTCCTCTTTTAGAAGCTTCTAACTCCAAGCACAGGTAGTTTTGTATATTCTTCGAATGGGAAGACTTCTTTGTATTTACTAATAAGCAACCCAACAACAACAACAATTCTAATATCCCTTCTATCTCCCCTCCAGAGAAATAATCCTCGTCCTCTGCAATCCTCTTGAAGACTCCTTTAACATTCTGTTTCTTAACATACTATCCATTTTTCTCTTTTTTCAAAGACATCTTTAGTTTGATCTTATCAAGACTTTAACAGCAACGATTATCTCTTCTCAAAGCTGATATGCCTTATTCACATATCGATGGGCATTGGATCATCAAGGAATTCAAGAAACAAGCATCGATTTATCAGCGAAAGCTCATGAAGTTGTAGATTATATAGCCGTATGTTTGGTAGCCACTTACGTTTGACTTGGAAGAAGAATTAATCGATGGCGATTAAGAGAAGAATTTAGGAAAGAATGAGCTGAAATGTGATGAGGGTAAACTTAACAAAAAGGATAGAGAGCGACGTTGCTCTGGGGAAGATGAAAATGAATAGAGAAATGACAACAACTTCGAAGAAGACGATTCTATCAGCAATCCCTCTTTGATCCCCTCTGTGAGTTACATGATCCCAAGTTATCGTCAATGCAGTTAGCTCGAAACAAGCGAAGGCAGCGGAAGTAATGTCATCTTATAACTCCTCACATTTGACGATTTCTGGTGTATTCTAAATCTGCTAATGCTCGAACAGCAACTCGTGTTTGTCTCCAGCAACATCGTATCCGTCGCTGCGGCTTTGCAAGTACTCCCTGCGTTTTTCAAGCCCTTCAACGCGAGCAGTTTGCTTCTCCATATCTTCGATAGCACCTTACCATTGCTGGAAACACCACCTCCGTTTATAGCAGGGTTGAATTATCCGTTTAAGAACTTAGATAAGCTAAGTTTATCTGATTCATCGAGGGTTAATTTCATCGATCTCGACAATAGAAAGATATATCTAAGTGATGAAACAATTGAGATTTTCAATAAACAGCAAGGATACATGAATTATTCGAAATACTTCTATGAGCTAACAACGGCATTTAGTATTCTTACGCGATAGTAGTATCTTTAACCAAATAATCTAGAGATTCTCGATCATTCTTCGAAGAAACTCTTTAATTCGCTGATTTTTAAGATGCCATTTCCAGTAAATACTAATAGCTAGAATTAGTTTACTCATAATAAATTTGCTTCTGTGCCTTCCCGAGCAGCAAGATCAATGGAAGAATTCTAAGATCCATTGTCGAAATAAGCGCAGAATCACTTGGAGTAATAGACTACACTGCATGCGAGACAAAAAGAAGAATTTAAAATCAAAGCACTTGAAGAAATACATGAATTGCTGTAGAAGACTTATAAATATTACATTCTTGATCATCTACCTAAGTAGCCTACTGTGGATATCGATTCGAAGGAATACACGACGTAATCGTTTATAGATAGGATTTTAAAGAAAGCACCGGAGAAATAATTCACGGGGATATTTTTATAGACATTGAATTTCTAATATTTCTTTTAAACTTATTATGAAAATCTTTGCAAGAATTAATAAATAAAGAATACAAATAAGGAGATTCAGAATAACGAGATACAGGAATAATCATAATAATAAGGGTTAAAGTAGTAATAACAGATGAATAGCAATGTAGAAATATTAATAAATGGAGATGCTTTGAATAGCTAAAAGGATTTAATAACAAGAAATAATTGAGAAATATTTTAAATTTCATAATAAAAATAATACTCTTGTTTTTTGCGTGTCCTTGTGTCGAACTCGAATTCAAACAAAATCTATAATTTTTTTTGAAAATTGAGACTAGATATCATATCAGAGAAAAGAAATAAGTAAATATCTATCTCTCTCTTCCTTATTAGCTTCTATTTTTTCTTTATTGTCAACAAATCAATCCACACAACAAAAATACAAGAAAAAATTAATTTGTTCACTTTTGAAACCTGATGAGCTCCAGAGATTTGCGTGTGTTTGAGCTCCTAGTCATAGCACGATAGATATTACTTATCAGCATAACGACATATCCATGCTTATTCTAGATCTTTCCGTTCTTGCTAACTCTTGAAGAATTCTGGGATCTTTCTTTTCTTAGTGGATTAGTTCTTTTAGCATTACTGTTTCACTTCGATGGCATGCGATTATCAATATTCTCTATTGTATTATCTGATATCCTCATAATTCTCCTTCGATTCCCGAAATTTTCACCATCTTTCTAATTACTACTCCTGCTTATTTCCATCTGCAGCACTCTTTTCTCCACAGCAATCTATGTCTTCTTCCCTGTGCTTAAGCTTCCCTTAACTACAGGCAAATACAATGCTGGCTATCAAGCATTACTGAAGAATCACAATTAATTTGCGTTATTTTACCCAACATTAGATAAACCTAGCCCATCATTAGATCTTTCTTATGTCACTCCCAAGGATCAATTATAACTCTACAAACAAGTAAGCTAGCATTTTGGGGGATAAATTGCCTAATATTTCACTCTTCTTCTTTCTCTTTCTCTTAGGACACTACCTCTGATCTCTAACACCATGAGCGACTGCTAGGTACTGAATATTTCCTATGGCTTTATCGAACTCTCTGTAAGATGCCTAGAGACAGAATGCCAATAGTTATCCCTCATTAAATCCTCAAAATAACCTTGCATTTCATCACAAAAAAGAAAATGGGAGTTATCAGCCATGCCAATTATTCCCAACCAGCTGTAAAAGTATCTACTGCCCCTTTGATCGTATATTCCCATGGGATATCCTCTAACATGAACTACTCAGCTAGTCTCTGCAAGGAGCTAGCATCTAATGGATTTATCACTGCATCTCTTCAGCATCACGACGAGATACACCTGGAATCTGTGAAAAACCCTCATGTGATTTCCGATTACATTACCGTCTAGCATCGATCAGTGCTGGCTCGAAGATCTCAGATCTAATCTATCATGGATGAACTCCTTTTGAAAAATCTATCCTCAATTCTACCAGGTGCTGCATCTCCTAATAATTGTGTAGTAATCGGTCATTCTTATGGCGGCTAAGCAGCTGCTTTGTGTGCGCTGAATGAGGATGCTAGAGTTCTCAGTGGAATTCTACTCGATCCTGTGATGAACTTATTTGATGTCGCTGAGTTTGAGCATTTCATCACTTAGCCATTGACAAAGCCTTTGCTGATTGTGACAAGTGAGCATTTTAATAGTCTTTACCCGTTTTACTCGTAGACACCCAATGTTCATAAGCTTATTAGCTCTTAGCAGGAGGGATTTACTGTCGGAAAGGATAATAATGATAACCTTAGAAAGCTACTTCTCCCGTTGAAGATGAAGAACACGGAGCACTGTGATTTCATGGATATTACGTTTCTAACACCAAGGGAGATGTAACTATCCAGGAATGATATTCATTCGCCGAATAGAGTGCAGCTGAATAGTGTGTTGCTTCATAAACTCATTGAGATATTCATAGATGCTGTCATGAAGAATGAGACAATGCAATTCAATGGTGAGAGAGTATTAGCTGATATTAACAGGTTCTGCAGTGATAATCTGAGAATCGATTGTCCGTTTGAACTTATCAAAGCAAGAAACGATTGAGGAGTACAAATTTTAGAGAATTACTGATAATGGCATGGAAACTATGCATACCTTCAAAATATTGCTGTCTTAATGCATATGTGTATGTGAGGATATGTACAATTACCCTATAGAGTTATTTAAACCCTTTAGCATAAAATAACACTTCCATAAAATGTTAGTTGTTGTATTCTGATTTTCTCTTGCAAATACCTCTAAAACTTGCTTCTCAAACGCTTGATTAGTATCAATAATTGCTCCTTTACATAAGCAAGCTCTTCCAGTAGTGTCGCAATTTATCTCTTCGTCACAGCTCTTAGAGCATAGGTAATAAACAAACAAAATAATCTCTGTATTTCATCCTGATGTCGTTCTTTTATTTTATTTTAAATCCAGTAAGCTCTCTTCAGGGTAATTACTTACCCTTAGCGATGTGGTAAATTACTTCTCGCATGGGAGTTACTGAATCGATAAAGAGAATGCAAGCAGCAACAGCAGCATGCATGATGGGAGATGATTATCAGAGATAACACATGTTGATTGGAGATAAAAGGGAGAGTTTTTCTTAAAATAAAATATTTTTAATATAAAGATATTAAAAAGAGAGAGAGAGAGATAATCATAATTTAATAGTAGGTTTACTCGCCAAAGAGAGATTGAAACTGTTAAGAACGCAACGTAATGTCATTTTCTTAGACTATTCAAGCACTTTAGGTAATAAAAAGAGACAGTAGTATGCTTGTCTTTGTATATCTACTTTAATCGTTATTTTGACTCTTCATCAGTTTTCCATTTTACATCTCGCCTTCCTCCCCTTTTGGTTTTATTGTCTTTTCTTTTCTCGATGTTGCAAAAATATTTTAACACACATTATTTCTTAGATCGCAGACAACTAGATGACTTCTAATATTAGCAATGATACTAATAATTGCAGTGATCTTTAGCAGCTATAACCAAGTAAGGGTTCAAATGCCCTCCCCAAAACAAATGAAAATAAACATCAAAGATTTAGTTACACGCCATTAATGCATTCAAACCGTAATAGCTAGACACATAATGACAGCAGCCATCCTTAAATAGTATTTACTAATCCTTAGCAGTAATTCACCTCAGATTTACAACAGCCACTATCATTCCGATCCTTTTCACCAAAACCATCATTACCTCCTAATACATATTCCCATACTTTTATCATTAATCCTAATTATCCACATTCTAGTTTTCCATAAGATCCCAGGTTTTATGAATATATACTAAAAGAACCATAGGGAAATAACTACAGCTTAGCTAGAGACAATAAGTAGCAGTTCTTACAGCAACACCAACAGTCAACCCAGCAATAATATGAATAAGGGTAAGCATAGCAATATTCTTATTAATAACACCAACATACTGATGGGTTTTCTTATTACAATCCTCATCTTCCAACTGCCTAATTAGCTAATAACTATCACCCATCATTTAACCTTTCCAATACGGACTATTAACCAGCAGCAGCAGCAGCAGTTAACAAACAATAGCAGTAGTTTCAGTAAAAGCTGTCATATTCTCTAACTAATTCACCAATGCATTCAATCTGCTGTAAACCCTTCTTCGAAAGAGCTACCAATAGTGCAAAACCATCATTCATTGGCAATACCGACTGTGGTAATACTAATCATTTCAAAACATAGCATACCTAATAGAATCTACCAATCATTGATTACAATCATCGAACTCTCCCATCGTAGCAAGCTTCTGTCCCTGCTGGAAGCGCTTGGAGATAACACACAAACAACAACTCCTAAATAATCCAATAACAACAACAACAACGCGAAACAATACTTAGCAAGAAGCATCATTACAGTAAAACCGATTACTACAACTGCATTCCCTCTTATTAGCCCTACGGACATATGACTGAGACTATCCCCATATATACAGCAGCATCTGCCACTACTCACAACGGTGATTTCATTCTTTCAGATAGATCAATTTACAATGTTCATGATTCCCAGGAGGAGTCTGCACGTGCGCTAACAACCACGCAGACTGAATATATCTAAGTGAATTGTTTGTCCAGCATTAATAAACAAACTAAGGAAACTACTATTGCTCAGCCTGATAGGAGGGCTATTACAGACAACCATAATCAAACAAATACTCTTCCTTAACATAGGAGTGTCTCATTAGATGAGTAGTCATCGCTATCATCATTATCACTATCATCAACTTGGATCTTCAAGAATACTAAAAAGAATAATAGCTTCATTAACCAGCGGGAAGATAAGAATTAGCACCTCTGTAGCAAGACAACAGCAGCTACTGTCCAGCGCAATTACGATTTTAAATTAAATTAACTTAATAAGCAGTAAATACATTTTAGCAATCCATAACAATTACGACCTTCACTTAAGCCTTTGTGTGGAGGAGCAAGACAAAAGCAGCCAGCAGCATCGTCTTAGTGGAAACAAATCCAATATGATTAATAGGTAAATCGACATGAATACCAATTTTGGAAGACAGCAGCACATAATAACGGACAATCACAAGGAGAATATTATCACCCAAAACATGAAGGATAGCTTGTTGATCATTATCAGTAGCAACAATAATAATTGTAACAACCAATAACTTCTAACTATGATAATAATAAACACTCATAGCAAAAACAGAATAATTAGAATATCTTACCTGCGCTACCTTCATTCTCGATGCTTCCCAACCCCTCAGCTACTAACGATTCTATCTTTAACTGTTAACAACCCAATTGCTTTGACAGTACTTATCTAAAATCGATATTGCATCCACTAACTGTGAAGATCATCAAGGAACAGAAGATTCTTGGAAGGAATTGCATCAATGAATAATAGTAATATCCCGAGAACGCAAGAAGCAAGGCGATAAAGACTGATGAATAATAATAGCAATGCTACTACAAGCCACCAGAGATTGAGGAGATACTCCTCTCTATTCCAAACAACTACGATAATGATAATTAATACACCGTAGCTGATTGTTAACCAAGTGATTTTAGCAAAATAACTGCCCCTCAACTGAAAACTCAAACCAGTTACATCAGTAAATATGGTTAAATATCTTCGTTTATTGATAATAATCACAAGCGAAACAGCACTCCAGATATTACTATGGATTCTACAGCAAAAACATATTCCAAAGGTTATCATAGCTTTGCTGGAGATATTACTACTACTACTACTCCATTAGTTCCTTCTAATAAGCATATTTTTAAACATAGCAATACCTTAGCTTAGCGTGTTCCAAGCTCAATAGAGTTCAAGCCTAGAAAATCTTTTTAGAAAAAAGGTAATTCTCAATAGTAGGAGATGTAATACTCATACAAAGCCAAGAAAGGACATTAATCTAAAATTTCTTATCACATCAACAATTCCTCTTTTTTAGCATCTTGCGCTTCTTCCTAATAACTGCCATTGTCACCTTCAGCATTGTCTCCTGTCAATGTATACAGAGATAATCTCAAGTTACAACAACAGTTCTAACCTAAGATTATTAGTAAAAAACCCTTGAAATCTCTAATAAACAACTCAAGATCTCCAAACACTGGCAATGTCCCACATCAATTTCCTGCAATAGTCTTATCCGCTGGTAGTTAAATAGCCTCATCGAAACCACAAAATACCAGCGTAAATAATAATAATAATCTTCCTGCTAAAAAGTATCTACCAAAGATATCTTCTTCATTAATTAGACAAGTCTAGTCTCTGAGCTTGCAGATTAAAAACTTGCGGAAGTAAGATGAAATATCCAAGGATAAATAAACAAATAGAAATACCAAGAGTGGCAGATAGAGTGAATATCATTAAACTACGAATAACTCACAATAATAATCAACTGAGGAATACTAACACAGGAACCAACTGAAAAGAACTCCAATAATCCCATAATTATCTCTTTCTTCAGTGCTGCCTTAATAAACACATTAGAAATACATCAAAAACATTAATAATAATAATAATAATAATAATAATAATAATAATAATAATAATAATAATAATAATAATAATAATAATAATAATAATAACTCATCACTTGCCACTTGTTGCTAGACTGAGAGCCTCTAGTAGGATACATAAAAACATTCATAAATTCAAGGGAAACCTTCAAATACTTGCTTATTCAATCATCCTAGTAGTATGCTGAATAAGACATTAATCAACATCACTAGTTATGGTAATCTTGAGGAAGATTCTTTCGTCTAAGTAATATCACCTGAACAGTTAGAATTAGACTAAAGAACACAGAGAGAACGTGCATTACAAATAAGCTTTCTGCCTAAGTGATCCCATTTTCTATGATGGCATATTTTTGAATAGCAATCTTGGTGAGATTATCAATCAATCGATTCTATTGTATCCTCACTCAGGATAACAAAAATAAATCATTTTTGTCTCTCTCTCTCTCTCTCCCTCCGAAGAGTAGTTAAATGTATGAATTGCTCCTTGCTTTTGTGTAGGTTTACACTACTATTGACTGTTAATATGTATTATTAAATAATTTTATACTAAAAAAATAAAAGAAAAGAAACTTAAAACAAGAGGGATGGTTATCTCTCTAAAATCAAGTATTTACAACAATGCCTAACTACCCCCAAACCCTCTAAGGAATTAAATATTTTTAATATTAATTCCTATGTGATTATCCATCAGTGGAACTGGATATGAGAATCTCAGAGCGAATGTATTCTACAGTTCGGTTCTATAGTATAGCGGTTAGTACTGGGGACTCTAAATCCCTTGACCAGGGTTCGAATCCCTGTAGGACCTTTTTTTTGTTAGTAAGGGAAGAGCACACGAGTAGGTAGGCAACAACTCATTGGTTCATTCATATAAAGTTAACACCACAGACTACAAAAGCGGATAACTCTAAATGAAAAGTATATTAAGGTTATTTGTTTTTCTCTTTAGTTAGGTAAAAGATCCTATTCAATTTGCAAAGATCGCTGTGTCGTTTCTAAGATTAATTGAGAAGAGACAAAGAGAGAGTGAGATTCAAAACAAGAAAAAAGTCAACTCCCACCTCCCCTCCCTCCTCTAGTGAAAACTTGAAGGCTTTCTTAGAAAATTTCAATTATTTTTAAA
>Ga0302271_10001627_pt1 | contig 21402 bp, 15 predicted proteins | sample III_Bog_N1_1_FD_198767 | JGI IMG/M metagenome (GOLD analysis project Ga0302271, IMG submission 198767) | Peat permafrost microbial communities from Stordalen Mire near Abisko, Sweden - III_Bog_N1_1 | ecosystem: Environmental > Terrestrial > Soil > Wetlands > Peat | place: Sweden: Abisko... | reverse complement strand
TTCTCCAAAAATTAACGAAGTAAAAAAAGAAAAAATTATCTATCTTTCTTTAGCGTATCTTCTTACAAAATCCTTTAAAATGAAGCTGCATGGACGCATTCAACATGGCGAAATTTTATAAGTTATTTATTCCAATGATGCTGCAAAACATGCGCTAAGAGGGTAATGAAGTACGCCAAGAAGCAGCAGGAGTCTTGGTAACATTTCTCTGCACCAATCATTACAGTGCCAAATCCAAGGAGCTTCTCAACGAAATTACAACTTCGTTCTTTAAGTCAAGCTCCTTCCAGCAAAGAATCAGTTTTATATATTTTGTTGCGCAAGCAACTTAAAAATTCTCGAGAGAATATTTCAAAAAGAGCAAGTTATTTTGCGTTCTCGAATACGCATCGGACAAAGTCAAAACTGTGCGGCTGAATCTAACGCGAATATTTCCTCAACTTCATTGCATGCTTAACTTTGAAGATGACGATAGTGATGAAGAGGATATCGAGAAATATGAAAAAGCCTTAAGCAAGCTTTCCAACAAAAGGGACAAAGACGTGAGTGCAGTAATCATATTTTAGCGTAGTATGCTATTCGATTTTTATTCATAAAAAATATTTTTTTGTACATGTTTTTATCTCTCTTTCTCGTGAAATTCATCAGGAAACGGAGAAGTCTATGAAAGCAATCGAAGAAATGGATAAGCAAGGAGAAGAAATGAATTTAAAGATATTGAAATGGGATGAAGAAAGGAAAAAGAATGAAGACAGACTCATGATGCTAGAACAGAAAGAACGAGAGGAAAACGCAAATAAATAGGAAAAAGATGATTTTGATTTTCTCTACAAACCTGACTCCGCATCAAGTGGCAATTTCATGAATCACTACAAAAAAAGGTATTCAGTTAGATCCAGTAATCTCACTGGCATAGGGATGCTTTCAAATGGTAGCAGCAACTCAGCTAAATCTAAATTATCATTACAATCACACAATACAAATTCACTTACACAATTAAACAAACCGTCTTCATCTTAATCATCCATGCCTTCCTCTGGTACTCCTTCTTCAAATACACCTACACTACCATCGATATATACTTCTTCGTCTCTTAAAACTGCTACTGCCATCGCTGCTAAGTAATATTTTCTCTTAAATTACAAAAAATAACTAATATTTTTGTTATTTTTTAAACCAAAAAGTGGTGCCATCAAAAAGCCAGTGAAGAGAAGTAGTTTTGAATAAAAAACCTAACCTGGATCTTCTGGAGGTACATCTCCAATAATTGCTTCAGGGTTACCTAAAAGTACAAATCCATCTTCGTTGCCACCTTCGATAAGTAAGATGCATGTCCATAGCAACTCGAATGGAGCACCCTCTGAATTCAAAGGACTAAGTGGAGTTAACTCTAGCATAAATAGCAGTAGTAGTACTACAGGGTCATCAACTAAAACGACAGTATTATCTGCCTATGCTCAAAAGAAGAAGATTTGATAGACTTATGATAGAAAAAGACCCTAATGCTTGCTTTCTCCCCCCTTCTAGATCTACAAAACCTACTCACACATTTCTTTTTAAATTATTACCCTTTTTGTATCATCTCATCTATCTTATTCACTCGAAACGATTTTCCTAACATATTAGAATCTCCAGCTAGGGAATACTACTTTACCCATAGAAGCACCTTCGAAATTGTTCTTTCAGTTTTAAGAACATCTTCTAAAAAAATACCCAATTCTAATTTCAATAAAGACGGACTTCGATTTTTTTCAATACAGTCAACATCTCTTAACTAAATGAGTAGTACTTTCAGAAGATATCATCAGCCATTGTCTTACCAAATTCGATAATAGTAGTGATCTTTTTACAATATTCAAGAATAATTAGTTACTTGATGGAGCAAAAATAACTGGTTTTGAGATGATAATTTCAATTATTTTGTGTTTTTTACATTTGAGAATGTGTATTTCTTGGCAGCATTCAGTTTACAAGAATACAAACTCATTAAATATGTAAAATATGGATATTTAAACAAATGGTAAATCTGTGAGTTAAGGCTCAACTATTTTTCTATTTTAAAAGGAGCCATTTTTAATAAATTTAAAGATTTTTGTTATTATTGCGGGAATTATCCTTTTAGGAAAAATTACCTATTGACTGCTTTGAAATAATCCAGAATAATTAAGAGCATGTGCACATTTTAAAATTAAGTTTTGCGACTTCCGTAGAGATTAAAAAGTTATTAGAATCCCTTCTTTTTTTAGCTTTTCACTTAGTATTATTAGAAAAACATGAGCAATAACTAGAATACTACTTAATAGAATGTAAACAAATATATTTCCAAAGTGAATCCATTTTAATAAACTGATATTCTTTTTTCAGACAGCAGCTGCTGCGAATGGAGCTGCAGGTATTAACTATGAAGAAAAATATCGTAGATTGAAAAAGAAATATGCTCTTCTTTTGCAGGTAGAATTCATAATTTTTAGAGGGATTGAAAACAATATCGATTAATCCTCAAAATAACACGTTTTACTTTCAAAATTGTGATGATAGGAACATTAAAAAGTATTGAACGAATTCGAAAAGACAAATGAAGAAATGCATACACTCTCTGATGAAAAATAGTTCTTAAAGGAAAAGATAGTTTAGATTCTCGCGAAGAGTGGGTTTTAAATATCAAATTTCGCTTAAGAAGAAGTTGAGACAAGTGTAAAAGTAGAAAAACAGGACATTAACCTAGAGGAAAGCTAATTCAAGTAGGAAGATTCGGCAATCCAGCTAGAATGAAAAATTATTTGAGATAAATGAAAAATACAGAAAAAAGATTGTACATACATTAAGAATCAAACTGAGAAAAACAATTTTCTTAAGCTATTTTATTTGGATTAATTAGTGCACATAATTACTAATTTTTATTTGTTTCTCTTCTAAAAAAGTTTTTAATCTAACTTGATTCCCTCTTAAAAACACATAGTAATTCCCAATTTTTTGACAATTATTTAATTCATATTTCCCCCTTAAAAACATACAATCAGTGGAAATTGAGATGAAAACTAAAACGAAACTAAAAATTACTTTGATTATTTTTGTTTTCTTCCATTTTTAAATGATTTTTAATTGACGTATGTTCGTAAAATCTACCCTTATCTGGATTTCAAATGACCTATTATTATTCATAATGCGTAATCTTTGTCAGATCAGATCCAATCTTCTCATATTATTTTCATTTTGCTTTTTTTCTCTTGACAATGATAAATTATTTAGGAATATTTTTAACATCCCATAAGATCTCTCTTATTTTTGTATTTTTCAAGCCTGAATAATTGTGGTCATTAATCCTCGAATTGAAATATATGAGAAGGAATAAAAGAATATCCACTAAAAAATATCCAAAGTATATTTTGTTCTTCATATTTCAAAACTATTCTCAATAAAAGCTGAGATTTTAATTTGTTTCTCCGAGCCTACCAGATTTAAACAAACCAAACCACCATATCAAAACAACAAGCCCAAATAACATCTTTTAGTGAAACAAAATGACTAAAAAAGTCTCTTTAAAAAAATCAACTATTTCATCCTTTTTGGATACGAAATTCTCACTTTCTTTACCTTTTAATAATTACTGCTATTACTACTGTAAACTATCTAAAATCCACTGCTCTAAAATTTTACAAGGAATCATCAGGATAAAGTAACTCAAAACTCTTGATTTCTTAGATTGTGAAAGGCTTCAAATTATTTGGCTGAAATTTTAGATTCATACACAGGAAGTATCAATAACATTAGTAAATAAAAAAAGAAAGATTAAAAAAAACAAAAATCACTAGAACATAATGAGCAAAGTATCATTGGTATCAGTCCTATTAATGGCTGCATTGTTGGCAACTGCCACTTATTCAGTAGTGAAGTTCTCAAATTGGATTTCAGTCGACAGTCAAACCAACAATAATGTCTAAGGAAGTTACACTTATTTCGCCTTTGAAAGAGAATGGCCTGGCACCGTCTGCAAAACTTAAAACTGCACCTCATAATACATGGGCAATTTCAACTCAGAAAACTTCAACTTGCATGGTTTATGGCCTTCTGGATTGGAGACCAATGTCTGCAGTTACCCATAGAGCTGTGGTAGTACCCACTTCAATTTCTCAAATATCTACAACTCAGATGTCGTAGATTACATGGGAGCCTACTGGGTTGGTCTTTATTCAAGTCAATAAACTTTCCTTGATCATGAATGGACCAAGCATGGAACTTGCATGACAGACTCGCAAAACGACTATTTCACTCAAGCAGTTGAATTACATCAACTTTACAATCCAATTAATGCTTTGGCTTTGTTTGGAATAGTTCCTGATAACAATGTTGCTCACAATGTGACTGAAATAAAGGATGTTTTGGAACTAAGTTTTGTCGGTCCAGTATATCTTCAATGTCAAAAAATCAATGGAACATAATATCTATCCGCTTTCGACATGTACTTCGATAAGGATCTCATTAATGTCATCGAATAGCCATGCAAGAAAAACTCAACATGCTCCAATTCCCTTCCCGTCTACATTCCTATAGTTCCAGCATATTGAAAGGAAGAAACCAGGAAGAACAAAAATCTTCATGATCACCAAAAATACATTTCTTGAGTTAAAAATAAATAAAAATAATTATAAACTAATGAATAATTGAGTGTTAATTTCATTTTAAAAAAATCAACTTTATTAAGAATAATATGCTTATTCATTATTAATTTATTATCTATGCGAACAAAATCACATGCTTATGATAAAGATCTTTTGTTGTTGCTTTTTCTGTAATTTTCTTTCAAATATTTTAGTTTTGATTTTTTTAGCTAATTTGCTGATTGTGTCTATTTAAGGCTAGTTTATGTAGAAGTCGAATGAAGACAATAATATAAAATTATTGGAAAAAAACAGTCTTAATTCAAAGCGAAATACATTCATGGAAGTAGAAAAGACCATTTAAGAATCTCTGCTAGGTGACAGACATGTTAATGTTAGTCAGTTTCTTGAAGCAAGAAGCGCAGAGATTGGACATTTTACTCATCAACTTTTTCTGAAAAGAAATGGATCAAATAAAGTATGTTCTGATAGATAACGTTGAGAATTATGTTGTAAACTGAATTATTCTTTGATATTGATATGAAAAGTTAGCTTATCAAATGGTGAAAAACCATCTAAGAAGAAGAGCAATGTCTCATAATAGATACAGAATTCCTAGAAAAATCAGAGATAGAATGAATACATCCGAATTAGATGTTATCGAAAAGACTCAAGATCCTATCCGATGCCGAAAACATCTTCGAAAACCTAAACTCCTCATGGATGCGTACATACGACGCTCCAAAAGAGATCAATGGATGGAAACACATTTATGGCACTCCAAACGAATGAGAATGTTCAGATATTTCTAATATAAAGTTGCATAGACTCCAAACGAAAAAGGAACAAGAGCATGCTATCGCTTTGCAAAGCATGACTGCACTGCTTATGACAAGAGTTACTATGAGTTTTTATTCATAAAAAGTACATCTCCAGAAAATATTCTCCGTTTTATCAAAAATCACATTCTCGAGAAAGATTTCAAATCACTCTTAGCATTACGAGAAAAGAACAATAAAATTACGGAAATGATTGAGATATATCGCAATAATCTAGTAGTTCTCATAGGTCCAGTTTAATTTATCTGGAAATCACAAACGGAACTGGTTGCTTTGGTTCATCCAGGGATCATTCCAGAATTCCAAGAAGAATTGATTCTCTACAATAAAGAACTTCAACAAGGACAATAACTTTAACCAGAATAAGAATAACTACTGACTTGGGAAATAGTAAAGAATAACTACAGTATCTTTGAATTGTCAGGTCCACAAACAATGGCAAAAGTTTACTTTTTACTCTAAAATCTTGGACTCACTGAAGAAGAAATTAAAAATTTAAATCCTCTTGCAGGCTTGTTTGAAGCTATTCCTGACTCAAATAGCTACCCTAAGAATCATATTATTGAATTTACTATTACAGCTAAGACTGCTTAGAAGTTAGTTAAGCCTCCTCATGACTTTTCTTAATTCTGTGTTGATGAAAATATCTTGGATTAGGCAGCATTGAATGATAATCTCATAAAGATCATGGAATTTAATAAAAACCCAACGAAAAACTCATTGGAACTGTTAGAACTCATCAAGCACACAGATGAATCGCAAATAATTACTCGATTTAAAGCTGTAAACAGAAGTAGATACACACATAAAAAAAAGAATAAAATTACGAAAAAAGAAAAAGTATCTGCTTTAGCAAGTGCCAAAACGCCCAAAAAGCAAAAAGGTGAAGAATAACTAAAAATGATTGAAGAAACTGAAGAATAACCTGCTCCACAAGAAGATACCTAGACAGTAATAATAAAATAACTTCAAAAATAAAATGTTCATATTTTTTTTAACAAAACAGGAAGAGCAAATTAAAGTTACTAAAGACACTAATATTCATGAAACGCCAATCAAAATAATCCTCATTTTTAGGAATTCCAAGAACCTCCAATCATATGGATCAGGTGTTACATTAATTGTTGAATCTGGAAGGGGCAATTTAATTTGGCGAATTCTGTCTTTTGTTGCTTGCAAGGCTATTGGTTTGAATGAATACTCAGCTATCTTATAAGAAGGTGGAGCAAAAGTATTTCCTGATGATTATCCCTTGACTAGCTCATTTGGCTTGCTATCGTAATAGCAATAAGAATCAGAATTAGTCAAATATTTTAAAAAACCTAAAAGCAAGCGAGTGAATTTTTTGAGAATCAATTCACCTTTTCCTTTTGCACCTAACTTCGATTATCTGCTAAGTTCCTTCCTTGGAGGAGGGTAGGTAGATGAAAAAATACCCTCTCAGCATGAAGATATTGTTGATGTTAGAGTAATAATGATAGGCCGTGGAAAACCAACAAAAAATGCCTATATTTGTCTTCCTTAAAAAGAGGATTTCGAAGCCTATAAAAAAATGTCCATTATCGATAAAGAGCGTATTTTCGCAGTTCACGAAGAACCAACTTCTGCGATAGACCCAAATTAACTAGATGCTGGACTCCCAGAGCCTTCTTAAATCAATCCCTCCCGACAAATAATTGGTATAAAATAATTTCGAAATTAACAGAAGAAATAAATAAATTGGGAGCGAAAATCGTTTATTTTGATTTTACAAAATTTTGGCCAATCATCTTAAATTGCGCTATTTTAAATGGGAAAAAGAAAAATGGAAATATTAGTCTTAATTCAAGATGGATTAGTAGGGTCTCTAAATTTTGATCTTAAATTGAATGTGTTGTTGTTAAAACATGTAGGGTTTCTATCTTTTGGCACATTTTCATTCTTATCGGGAGCTGGCAAAGGAAGAGGTCAAGTTCTTAAATACTATATTGAAACCTTGAGATAGAACTATCTTCAAGCTAATTCAATAGAAAAAGAAGAAAAAGAATAAGAGCATTTTTCACAGATTCCACAATCCAGAACATCATTACTTTGCTTAGTGAGAAATGTTACATCTAGAAAATACTTCATGGCTAACCTTTTTGTGTTGTGATATTCAAACCATGCCTTGATGGCTCACCTCTTTAAAGCATACTCTTTGTTTTATTTTCAGTCAACATTTTCGTTATGTACTTAATAATTTGGCTTTCTTTGACATAAAGAGAAAAGGGAGGGATTCTTCAACCAAGTACAGAAAAACTAGACCAATAGCGAAGCAGGGAACGTGAAACGAAAAAAACAAATAGATTTATTAGAAAATGTAGCAACTTTCTCCTAGTTTTTCTCAACTCAGAAACCTCAAGAGCTACTACAAGGAAATCATTATGGTATATCCCATTGGCCCAACATTATTTTTTAGAGTTAACGAATGGATGTTTATGGGGAATAGAGATGGCCTGAGGGTGAAGGCTGCTGTGAGGTCTGCTTAGAGAAGGAGTGTTTTGGAAATGATGAGCTCTTCTAATGTGAGCTCTGTGAGGGAATCGTCCACAAGCGATGCTATGGTGGAAATCTATTGAATCGAGGAGAGAAGAAAGGTAAGATTAATGAACGAATTTGAAGAAAGCTTAGGAAATACTGTTTAACTAAAAATTATTTATTTATTTAGACAAAACGTGGTTCTGTGAGAGATGTTATGTGCTGACTAGGGAATATCTTGAAAGTGAAAAGCTTCTTGGAGACAAAACAAAGATATCGAGATGCCATTTTTGTCCTGATCTAAAAGGAGTGTTAAAAAAGATTGCTGTACAGCTTTCTGCAGTTCAAATTTGGGCGCATATCGGATGTATTACTGCAATCAGCACTCTCAGCTTCATAGATAGGTTAATTTTGCTTCTTTTTTGGCTATTTATGTGACTTTTTTCATGTTTCAAAGTTCATTTTCAATGATTGTTGAAATATCTAAGCCCAATAGGCTCAGCGATCAATGCAGCATTTGCAATTAGAAGTATGGCTGCTGCGGTTTTGTAAGTTACTTAGTTTTATAAAATTAGCAGTTTATTCCTAATTATTTTGTCTTCATTAGTGCCATAAAGAAGGTTGTTCTTTCGCTTTTCATTTCACTTGTGCTAAAAGAAGAGGGCTCATTTAAGGGAGAGAGCCAACAAAAATGCTCTTTCAAGCTACTAAGTGCTTTAGCTAATAAGCAGCTTCAAGATTAGTGTATTGTCCAGAACATCTCTTTTAACTTAGCATTCTCAAGATGCCTTAAGACAAACGCATCAAAGGTAAGTTCAGAATAATCACTGGGGAACTTATAATTTTAATTTGCGTGAAGAATTCATTCAAGGCATGAACCAGCAAAGGTGCTTATATGATCAGCAAGGTCAATCTGTCAGTTCGTTATACTCTCTCGATCTACGAAGACAAGATGATTCACACAGAAAAGAACTAATCAAGAGATTTGAATAATTTGCTCGCATACGAAATATGAAAGAAATTAACTTTTCCGCAGCCAAAAAAAAGATGGAAAGATCAGGGAAACCGAGTCTAATAAGAGAGAAAACTGCTAATTTAACTACTGAAAAACTAGATCAAGAGTAGAATGAAGTAAATCAAGAACTAAGTGCGTTTGAATCTATTGAAAACTGGAAACGCGTTTAGAGAGTCATGAAGAATTTCGATTTTAGAGATCTTCTTTCTAAGCGAGAAAAGTTCATTTCTCCAATCCACCTTCTCGAAGAGATCAAAGAGAATCTCGAATACTCAGTTGGGGAAAATAATTAGCTAGATCGCGATGAAAATCCTATTATTCGAATAGAATTAAACGAAGAAAATCTCCAGGATTCATATAAAAACTAACAAAATAATGTCCACTAAATTAAAGATTCTGATGAAATCAAAGAGATTTGTGATAATAATAGTCATCCCCCTGAAAACATCCCTCTTTAATAAGGAACTTGCGATCAAGAACTCAACTAAGATAACACCCGCAATACATAAATACTGGAGAAAAATGTAATTTCAAGTGAGCATTGTGATCTTTAGATTTCACAAGAAACGGATTAAAGTGAATAAAAAGAGGAATAATATTAGTCTGAATTGCATAGTAAACAAGATGATTCGAAAGAAACAAATATTTAAAGCGTTTCCCAGGAAGTCTAAATTATTATCACCCCAAATAGTTCATAGAATAGCAGCATATCAAACTCAGGAACTTCATTTAAAGTAGATATTTCAAGTTAAATGAATGGAAAAAATTCCCCAAATTGTGAGATTTATCAAACAAATACTATTGAATTAACATTAATTGAATAAAAGACATCAGTTGGTTAATTGGAACACCAAAGTGATATTGATCACAAATAAAGTTAGACTCTTCCAATGTAAGAAGAAGATAAAATGGAAATCGAGTAATAAGAGCAGAAAACTGAATAAAAATTAACCAATAATAAGCTAAAGAATTCTAAGAAATTAAAGCGAATCTACACTCGATTCTTGAAGGAATATGTGAGCTTAAACAAAAAAAACTTAAAAAATAACAAGAGTCTGTATATTTTGCATCCTGCGGCAATGCTAGTCATAAACATTCAAGAAGCGTTCCCGCTTTACACATGGAGGAAAGAAATCGCATATTATTGTGTTCAGCAAGAATGTCTTCATCCTCTTCGGAATGAAATCCAGCTGTCGAAAAGTCTGAATCCTTAATTCACTGCTTTATGGAAAAATAGGAGATTACCGCTTTCGGTTCCCACGAGAAAATTCTTTGAGAAATTCAAGAAGTATTTCTTAGTTAAAATTTATGATGGTAAAAGTTAGACAATTTGGAGATCAGATTAAGCGATCTCTTGTGATTAAGATGCCTGAAAATGTTTACCTTTGTAATTTCAATGTGTAATTATTGTTTTTTTTAAGCTGTCTAAATCAGCTACTGGCTTTGTGAAGAAACATTCCCAATTTAGAAGTATTTTTGCTTTTTATTTGTTAATTCTACTGCATTTACTCATACAGAAAAAGAAATCAATTCGAGAATACTTTTTTACACTGGAGTTATTACAAAATATTTAATTTTTATGAGTAAAAAATTGAGTTTACACACAACAAAAATTTTTAATATTAGCAATTTATTTTTTCAAGAAATTGCTGATTATCAATCATTTATTTTACATGCAAAAAATTATAGGAAAAAAAGGAGGTGTTCTACTTAAAATTAATATAATAAACTATATTGAGAGTGTGTGTATTTATGTTGAGTTAATATTCATGTGGGTTTGATAAAAAAGTACTGATAATTTATAAATTTCGCAGAAAAAAAAGTAAATTCTAGTGTTTTATTAAAGATAGCCGTTGAAAAAAAAATCATCCAACAAACTTATTAGTGAAAAATTGACTAATGGATCCACAAATGGAACTAGCCCGGCAGCTGGACACTGGAGACGAAGAAGCTGATTGTTTCTCTGTTTATTTCACGTCGATAAAAGTATTGGGAGAGGGCTCCTTTGGGAAAGTTATCCATGGAATAGCTAAAGCTACAGGAGAAGAATTAGCGATTAAAGTAAGATAATATTTAGAAATAAATGGCTTAATTTCATCAAAATATGCTTATTTTACTATGATTTATTTGTAGGTGATAAGTAAAAGAAAAATGGGTGAGGAATTGCTGCTCAGGATGAAGTAGGAAGCAGTGATATTAGAACAATTGAAGCACCCAAATATCGTTGCTTTTAAGGCTGTTCGAGAGACGAATACTCGTTTGCTGCTGGCAATGGAACTCGTCTAAGGAGGATCCTTGGGCATGCTAATGAAAACTAAAAAGAGCTTTTCAGAGAAAGAAGTTTCAACTTTAATGCGAGGTCTTATGCAGGGATTAGCTTATGTTCATGGATAAAACATTGTCCATAGAGATCTCAAGCCTGGTAGATTAATTTTTTATAGATTCATTTTTATCTTTTTTCTTCTAACTTCGCATCTAAAAAATTTTAGTTTTTAAATGAAGAAAACAATTGCAAAAGTCTTATGTTTATTTTAATGTTTCGTGGATTCAAAAAGAGAACATTTTAATCAGCGATGTCGAAGATCTTTCAACAGTTAAAATAGCAGATTTTGGTTTAAGTTCGTCATTCTCTTTATGGACAAATAAAGGACTCACAGAATAATGTGGAACTTTGCTCTACATGGCTCCTGAATTCTTTGTCTCCAGAGCATACTCTAAAGTAATCCTTTCTAAAAAAAATTGTTTGCTTTCCTTGCTCAAAATATTCATATTTTGTTACTTTTTTAACAAAAGCAAATTGATATTTGGAGTTGCGGTATCATTATGTATTTCTTTCTTGATAAAGGACGCCATCCGTTTTATGATCCAAAAAACGATGACAGCACTTCATTCAAGATAAAATTAGCATCTCCGAAATGGACTTTTCCTTCTCATTTCTCAGCGTATGTCATTTTTTTTGATTCTTTTAGATTAAAATTCCAAGTGCTTCAGGATAGAAAATAGCACTTAAAAATAATATTTATTCATATTATTTTTTTTTGTAATAAAAGTCTAGCTGTGAATCTCCTTTAAAAAATAGCTCTAATAGATCCAACTGAGAGATACTCTGCAGTTTAAGTTCTGTAGCATCCTTTCATTACAGCTAATTCTAAGGATTCAATTCCCTTGACATTATAAGAATAACTTAATTGCTTAAAAACCTCAGAAAAACTGTCTCAAGTTTGATTCTATTTTTCTTTTCTTTCTTTGAAAATACAATATCTTTTCTCTTGTTTTATTCGATGCCATTAGCATTTTTTTTCTCATTTTTTAGGCAGTAAAGATGTTAATGTTTCTAACTTTCCTGCGTTCGGCTGGTGAAAAGTCCTCTATTCAGACCTCAAAATCATAAAATATTCCTTAATTTGATGAGAAAACATCACTCTTTACATTTAATAATGATTTTTAATAATAAAATAATTCTAATGAAGTTTCCTCAATTTTACCTAAGAAAATAACAAGAAAACGATTAGGTTCTGCTATTTCTAAATGCTAGAGGTAGTAGTAATAATTGGATGTAAATATCTTAGGTAAAATTCAAGAAACACCTCTTGATTTAATAGTCTAATTCACTTCTGAAAAATAACCTTCAACCAGTTGGGCTTAGCACACATAGTCTAGCAAGAGAAGAGTAGTTTTACCTTAGAATCATGTGAACAATGAAAACATAACTAGTGAATCAAATGAGATTAGCAGATAAATGAGAATAAAATCAGCAGTTAAAACTAAACCAGATATCACACAAACTAAAGAACTGAGAAGATATTCTAATATTATATCACATGATTAATCAGAATCTGATCGAATAATCCATAAAAACAACAATAATTCTTCTTCTTACATAACCAACAATAACACATTAAACTCTGCAGATAAATTCTCGAAAGAACCATTTATCTCAGCAACTCCTTCGTATCACTGCTAAATTAAGCAACCCGTATTCATTAGTCCAATCTGTGCGAATAATCAAAGAGAAAAGGAAAACAAAAATATTTTCAAAAGACAATTCTAAAGTAACATCTGTAAGATTAGTTTATTTTCTATTGTTTTTCATCCTAGTTTTTACATTCTTTTCCTAATAGAATCTGCATTATCATAATATCCACCTCCAAGTGAAGAATCAAAAGGAGGATACTTAACAGCGAAGAATCATGCACTTTCAAATAATGGTCTTGCTAATCATAGGACTAAAACTATTGCTTCTAACTAGCTAGTAACGGAATTCTCCATAAAAAATGAATGCTAATCTTTGAGAACCATACCAATTAAGAACAATATTCCTTTAAGGACAAGTGTTCAGCTAAGAAATAGCGATAGTCGAAATGGTTAATATTCAAAGAGTCAAACTAGAGGTGATGATAATGATATCAAATAATTGCAATAATATTAGCAAATATTTGCAGTTCTTCCTGAATTAAAAGATAAATCACTTAGAATACCAACATCTTAGCATACTGAGAGAGTAATTTTTGTTGTTGTTGCTTTTGTTAAAATAATTTTAAATTTTTGTTATTAAAAAAGGAAAAAAATTAAGGTACAGCTGCAAAAGGATATATGTAGAGCACTAAATCGAGATTAAACCACTTGTTTTAAATGCGGATCTAGCTTTGAAACAGAAAAATAAATTTTGTCCTTATAAGTGAGAAAGTAGATATATTGTAAGACAAGAGTTTACTTTTTCCTTTTTAAAAATAATGCAAAAATTCTTCATTGGGAGAAGATGAATTATTTATTTATCTGTCTAAAATAGTCTTTCTCATCAAATGGAAATTGTTAAGCATAGAGTTTTACTTTTTTTACTAACTTAATCATTTAATTAGAAGAGTTAATTAAAGAAGAATATTTAAAATAATTGAAAAATATCTTTGCTATTGTTCTTTATTTTAACTTTTGTTTTGGGAATTGTCTGTTTAATACAAAGGGAATTTTGTTTAGTTAGGAATAATAGTTATGTTTGTTTTTATTTCATTCAGCTTATTGGAAATTGCTGAAATAGGTAGGAATACTCAATAAATAATAAGGATTAATCTAACTGCTGAAAAAGCTTATCTTAGAATAAGTTTTAAAAATAGTAATTTCAATTTGAGGAAAAAAAAAGAAAGAAATAGAGCTACTTGAACATTTTGCTTTTACATAACCCTATGATAAGCCTTCATTCAAGGATATTATGAGAATATTATTTAGTTATTTTGTTTTGTGTTATTTATTTTTTGGTTGTTTAAATTTATTATTGAATATTTTTAATTTTAGTTAATTATTTTTATCTTTCTGTTTAAAAGCAGGGTTTCTTTCTATTTTTCAATCTTTCTCTCTTTCTTAAGAATTAAGGTAGTTTTAAACTGCATAAAGTTAATAAGTTGAGAATAGTTCTCTTTTTTTTTAAGGGGTCAGAGAAAATTGCCTTCTTTTGGAAGTGTTTCTCTCATTAAAATCAGATTTAGCTTCTTTTTTTTTGAAAGTTTGATCTGACTTTTTGCTCCTTTTACTCATGCATTGTTGAATGCTTCAATCAATACAAGTGGGAATGTATTGGCTGAACAAATCAAGCAACGACAGAGTCTTAGGTAGGAAACGAAACTTGTGCATTACTTTTTGTTAGTAGAAACAAGTTTTTTTCGAGACTTTCAAGAATTTTCATAGCTTTTGAAAATCAATGATAGATTCCACAAACAGAGGTTTCTCAAGACTTTCATGAACTAATATTCCGGATTTTTGAGGCAAGGGCAAGCGAACCATTTCAAATTTACTTGAAATCCCCAAAAGGAAATATTAAGCTCAGATGAACAGAGTTGATAATGATCTATTATGATTGGAATCTTAAGGTGCATCATATAGCTATGGAGTTCTTGTATTGTAAGTCTCTATTTTCCACCAGTTAAAATAATTGCCGGAAAGTTAGCGTTTTGTTTCTCATTGTTGCATCAGGGGATCAGCGGAAGGAATCGAATGGGCTCTTTCAGACCAAACTTGGTGCTCTAGTGAAGGATTAAGAAGCTAGAAGTTCCATCTGAGGGCATTCATTCAAATATTCCTTCTCACTTGGAAGATAGAATGCTAAAATGGGGAATTTATTGAGTACTTTTGGCTGCTTGTTATCTTTTTAAAAACTTCAGCTAAGTATTATTCTTTTTCCTCACGAAGATCCTTTTTCTGAAAAGTTGTGGGCTTTCATTATTGAAGCTCCCTCGAGTCTAATGAGAAAGAGACATCAAAATTGATTAAAGCTTTCCAACAAGAAGTTAGGCGTATCGTCCATTTAGCATTCTGTCTTAGAAAAAACTTCTAAAATTTCTGGTTTTTATGGATAATGAGTGAGATAAATATAATTTATCTCAGCCATTTTATCTCAGGTATGTCTCCAATTGACGTTTTTAAGATGTTACCTTAAAAACTAAGATGGAGATATGGATATTAGATTAATATGAGTTCATTTTATTGCTAAATTTCTTTGAAGGCAGTGAAAGGAGTATGAGAGATTATCAATGGCTGAAAGTTCATTGACTTTCTAGTTTTTGTGCCCATAATAAATACACATTCCGCAGAAGGACTAAGTAGTTTTTTTGTTCTAATTTTTGAAAATGCAATATGGTGTTTTTCCTTCATATTGTGCTTTTTTTCAGTTAGGTATTCAATATTATCATTTAATTTATGTTTCAATCTGTGTTTTTGAGTTTAAAAGACAGAAATCTTCTAATTCCCTTGCACTCCTCCTCCCAGATTCATATTCATCACAAGATATTCAGTGAAGTATGCAATTTTTGAATTTAAATAATGTTCTTTAGTAAAAATCAAACAGTGTTCCTCCCCTACCCCCCATACTAAAGAAGATGAAAATCAAGCGGGACAAATACAATAAATTTAAGAATTTAAAATAAAAATAAAAATTAATTTAAATTGACTTAAAAGGACATTTTGCGCAAATGAAAAGCAGAAGAGAGAGAGGGAGCTTTTCGAGGAAAAAACACTTTTTAACCCGTAAATCTTAAATAAGATGGATTCGAACCCCGGATATTTGACAAAAACACTCTCTCTCTTCTTTTCAGATGCGCTCCCACAACAGTTTCATGTCGTTACTTGTTATGAAAAACACAACTTAAATAAAAATGTTACTTTATGTGTTATCTAAAAATAATTTCCTTCACTTTCTATGCAACGAATTCACAAAGTATGACTCCCCAAGAGGTCATGCTCGAATATGATCCTCCGTTGTCGACTTAATTTTTAACCAATACTTTGTGAACGACTTCCAAGAAAAAAGGAAAACACTTCTTATAAATTTTTAATGCATTTTATAAGCAGATCCGCAGAGCCCTTTGAAGAATAGCACAATGAGAATTGAATCTCCTACAATTGTCTATTCGCAGGGCTGAAGAAGAACAAAATGAAGAAAGTGAACTCACTCAAGTTGGACTTATGATGAAAAAGGGAGCTAAAGCAGACAAGAATCAAAGAGATCAACATTAGAGTATCTTCTTTAAGGACAAACACAGTTTTTAATCCACTATCATAATAGACTTAGGATTGTCTTGATTGATACAAATGAATGGCTTTTATTCCTATCCCGAATACTCTTTATGTACCTGATCTCTTAGAAATCTGGCTCAACCTCCTAATTTCCTTGTAATCTAACTTTTCAAAAATAAGAAGATTCATATTATTATATGTTAAAACGATTTATATATTCAATTTTATATGCTTTAAAAAAAAGCAATGTCTTAAGACAATAAAAAGAGAAATAAAAAGCAATAAAATATTTAAAATTCAAAGGAAAAAAAAAAATAAATTTAAAAAAAAAACAAATTACATCATACAAAAAATCAAAGTCATTGATTTGACCTTTTTTAAAGGACAATGACTTAAAATGGAACTGCCACCATATCAGCAGTAAGGATTTGAGAGCAGAGTGGAAAGCTTTCAAGAACAATTAAAAGTGAAAAACATGCTGAGATCAAACAGCTAAAACACTTTGAAAAAAATTTTGTTAAAATATTTTTAAAAAAAAACTTATGGTTTTTTTTTCGATGTCTTCAATAAAATAAAAAAAAATGGTAAAAAAAAGTATTAGAAAATGATATTTATGATAAATGAAGATAATCAATGAAAAGGTAATGATACTTCGGAATTAAAGAAACTCTAACTCTAAGGGGTTTGCCCTTTTTCGAGGTTATTCTGTGAGAGCTAATAATAACTAAATTCTTGTTCCATCTTTGTTTAGCTTAGATATTATGAACCAGATGCGATACTACTTATAATACGATTGGGAGTTTTGAATTGAGCATCATTAGTGGTTTTTGTTGAATACCCAGACTTAATGCTATACGAATAGCTTGGTTAATGATGAGGGATTGCATTTATTTTAGATGAAATATCTCCTTTTTTTTCAATTACTATTTTAGTTGAAGATTTGACGGTTTAAGGCTAAATATCATATGGATTTTATTTAAGCTTTGAAGGAGAAGATGATCGAATTAGACTACTCGATTAGCTTATGTACGCAGAGGATGAAAGAACTTTCTGCTTAGAACGGAACTAGTCTTCATGAATGTTCTCCTGCGAATGATTGAAATTATGATTCGATGGTTACTAAAAAAAGGATTATCGAATAAATTATGAATAAGCCTTATTGGGAGAAGGATGGCTTGCAGGCTGAGGACGGCTGAAGGTGCTAGTAGATTTATCTTAAGCCAAATTCTTTTGAGAAAAGTCAAGTGAGGAGTCTAATCTTAGTGAATCCATAGGTTGTTTTTTGGATTATTTTTTAGGTGAAGGTAAATATGAAGTCACTGGTGAAGAACATGGGTCTTATTTATTAATCTTATTATTAGTATTGAAGTTGTTGGATAGATTAGATGATTTTAAATTTAGATTATTAGTAAATTAACCATTTATGATTGGCATTGGACTCGGCTTAAGGTAAGATGTTGTAAAATATTCTTGAGATTAAGGAGATGAAAATGCTGCTACTTCAGATGAATAAGCTGATATTGCTGTTTCATCAGTGCTAGCCATTGTTGTGTTGTTGTTATTGCTGCTAAATGGAGAGTTATGAGCGAACGAGATTTATTTGCTTTTTGAAATGTTGTTTTGATTCGAATAAGAAGAACTATCATCATTTGAAAATTAAAACTCGTTTTTTGAATCTTCTTTGATCTTGAACGCCATGGTTTGGAGATCCAAAGACATCGTTGGAGTTTAGGACACCTCAGCGGTTTCTATTGGAGGAGGAGGATTATCTATTCTATTAAAACTCCCTTATGTTGAGTCTAAGCTCTTTTTGATTGGGCTCGTTTACAACATTTTAGACTCAGTTATCAAAGGTTCAAGATGAATTGTACCTGTGTAGATATTCAATTACTGAGGTAACAATTCTTCACTTGAAGTTTGTTATTAAGCTTAAAAACCTTCCTTAGGAAGATTAGGCTTGATGTTGAGCGAAATCACTGCAGTTTTGCATGTCGGCGTGCTTATCTTTTGAAGTGCTTAAAAGGTATCTCCATTGTACGCAGAGATATCTTAACTTTAATAATTTGAATTTGTATTTGATTTTTTTAAATTATTATTTTATTTTTAATTTCTGTCTCCCAGCAAGACAGCGGCAGATTATAATTTTTCAGAGTTCTCAGCTGTAATAGGTTATTAAAAGAGTATTTCATCGGGTATATTATTATGAACAATCTCACTTTCATAGTTTTTAATTTCAAAACTATTAAATATTTCTCCATCTTGTTTCAGTACATTTGCAGTAATCTTCTCCAAAGTGTTTATGTTTTTCTAGGAATAAACTTCCTTTGAGATGTTAAACGCTGCTTAATTATTATCCTACCCGTTCCTCAATTAAATTTTAGAGTCTTAATAACCATTAATCTATTAATTTAAATTATCTTATTAATTCTATTTTATGTCATTTTCATGCTTTTCATGACTGCAATTTATTATTTGTTCATTTGCCTTCTGAAAATCACCAGATAAATTGCTTTTGAGTTGAGGAATCAGAAGCGGGATTCGTTCTTATTCATTTTCTTCATTTTTCTTTGCATTTCCATAGATTTAAGAAGGAATATCAATAAATTCTAAGCTCGAAGCTTTTTTGATGCAAGAAGCCTTTATGTATTTTGCAATAGTTGAGTCTGCTTATGGCTTAACCATTCTTTCTCTTAACATATTTAATTTAGAGTTTCCTTCCATTTTGGAAACATCGCCAACAAGAATCTCTTCTATTATGCTTTCTTTCCTGATTCGAAGTGGTAAATCTAGATTTTTCTTCTTCTCTTGTATAGGGTTGTTTAATTCTTAGGGTTATGACTGGATGATTTCTAGTTGTGAATTAAAACCTTAATTTGATTAGAAATTAGCTTAAGGAGCAAATGATTCAAAGATTGGTTGGTTGATGATGATATTCTCTCGTATTTCAATAGGCTAATCAATATTAGGAATTTATTAATCTTTATGGCACTACTACTGATTATCTCCTAAGCAGCTTTTTAGCGTGATTAATTGATATTAAGGATTTCGTTGTTATTCCTCCACTTATTCGATGTTCTAATCTATCTAAGGACAGAAAGATACATGTTTTTTAGTCGTTCCTTATTAAATATGCTAAACTTATGAAATACTACCGTTTTCATTATTATTTATGGTTGTTAAAGTAGTCTATTAAGGAGTACTTTACATGATTCCAACAATTTTATCTTCATCTCTACTAACCTCATGACCAAAGGAGAAGCATGACCCACAAGCATCTTCTTTACTGCTATTATCTTCTTCCAGATAAGTACTGCCAAAGGGACGGTGAAGGAAACTAAGAACATTCTCAGTTTTGTTGATTTTAAATTTAGGAGTTTCTTCATATTGGGGGCATCCTCCGTTGTTGCTGATGGAATTACTTTTGCTATTAAGTTTGTGTCCTAAATTGATATGATCTTACTGCTGCTCTTATGGGATATGCACCAATGAAGGGATACAAGGAGAACTAGTAGGGTTCATCGTCTATTTTGTTGTATTTAGAAGTGAATCTGGAGAACCTTCTCTTTTCAAGCTGGTTAGTGTTGTGATTCTAAACGATTCATTGAAAACCTTACTTCTTGGCGAGATCTATGGAGAAGTATTAGTATGACTATTCGTGGAATCAATATTCGCTTGGAGTTTAGTAGCAATAGATTGATTGCTACGCTGATTGGTGAGGAGAATCCGCTCTGTTTGTTTTTACAATTGCTTTTGTTTGATTTAGTCTCGAGTAGAAAATGGACTACTTGTTCTTTTAGGTATTGGTTAATAGCCACTCATTTCGCGTTTTTTGTGTTCTTTATTTTTAATTTCAAACTTAATAATCTCTCAGAAGTTCTCTCTTTCTCTCTCTTTTTCTGGATAATTAAAACACTAACTACTATTGCAGACCTTGAAAAATGAATGTCAAAAGTAAAAACCTTTTTTTTTCTTCTGTTCTCATCCAACTCTTTTTTATCTCCTTCTCTTCTACTCTTTGATAATAACTTTATTAAGGCCACTAGAAATTTTGTTTAGTTTCTATTGATGTTTTTCCTAGCTCAATTAAGCTATTTATTAATCTAATTCTAAAACTAAACAAATTGATTTTTTTCTTTCTTATCTCAATCTTTAAGCACATAAAATTTTCAAAAACATTCTAATCACATTAATAAAGACATAAGTCTGCTTTACAATAAAATAACTTAACTTTACTAAGGAATGTTTTGCTAACAGAGGATGGAAATGATTGTGCCAGGTAACTTTACATTTATGCTCAGCAATAATTCAGATAAAAACTGTCGATGTTTGATAAAGAAATTAAAATAGAATACTTGAGATTTTCACAAGCTAGTTATTTCCATAAAAGCATAAAAGAATTATTAATTAAAAGAACAATTCAAAAAACGAGGAATAATTTGGTAAATAAAATGTGGGCTTGAAAGATTTTTTACAATTTATTAAAAGTATCTTGAACTATTTCAAAATATCAAATGAAAAGAGATAGAAATAAAAGAATAGTAGGACCCACATCCTGCAAGTAAAAGGAATTAAGCAGTATTTTTGAAATAAATCGAGAAAGAAGCTTAAAAATAGAGTGGGAGTTCCAAATAAACTAAAACTCTACTAAAATATTACTGATAACTGGAAATATTAACAAAAGTAATTTTGCTCTAGGTTTTATGATAATTTTTCTAAAACAACTTTTTACAACTGAAATAACGAATGAAAAAAAGAGATTTGATCATTTTATATTTTAATTTCGATTCAAGAAATTATTATTTTGTTTTGATTTCTGAGAATCATACTCATATGCAGATAGTCTTAATAGCACAGCAATCATTTGTAGCTGAGAGTAAAAATCGATCTTTTTCGAAGATGATCATCTCACCCATCTTCTAGCAATCTTATTTAAACTTACTTCCATTATCAA
>Ga0302271_10001626_pt1 | contig 21402 bp, 9 predicted proteins | sample III_Bog_N1_1_FD_198767 | JGI IMG/M metagenome (GOLD analysis project Ga0302271, IMG submission 198767) | Peat permafrost microbial communities from Stordalen Mire near Abisko, Sweden - III_Bog_N1_1 | ecosystem: Environmental > Terrestrial > Soil > Wetlands > Peat | place: Sweden: Abisko... | reverse complement strand
TCAATTACCTTGTGCATGGGAATCCGCAGCAATTGATGGTTTAGGTTATCTATGATGCTTGAGCTAATTAGAAATATCCTATGTTGATGAGACTGATAGCTTTGCCAAAAGAATTAGAGAGAATCTTAAATGTCTAATAAGCCTTGGCGAAATGTTAAATCGATTTGGCAACCCCTGAATTCTTATCTAAGGATTTACTCTTGTAATTTATCACTTCTTTCAACAGATAAAAGGTTTCCGTGATGACATAGATTTCAAAAAGCACTGGCGTCTCTCTGAAGGGCTTATCTTCATTTTCTTATGATTTAAGCTCACTGCTGATAGAATTCGACTTGGAGTTCTTTGATTTTTTGATGTTATCTCCTAATTAAATACCTTTGTTTTTGGAGTATTGGACAATTTGGTCTTTACAGTGGCTGTTTTGAAGGGATTTATGATGCCCATTGAAAAAGCTATTGTTTTCTTGGTAGTAATCTAACAGATCTTCTGTATCATTTTCGCCTTTTTTCTGCATGGTAATGTAGTCCTAAGTCTTTTTCCCTGAATAATCATTATGATCAAAGACTAAACTCTAATCACTCGGAGCGATCATTTCCATCTTCTATTGAAGACTGATGACATCATTTAATCCAACTTAATTCAACTGTCCAAGCAAATAATCTTATGATTTATCTGCAATGTTTGATTTGGCTCTATATGGAAGGTTTTTATTTAAAAAAAGAGCTGAGTTATCCAGCTGATTTTTTTAAACCATTGATCTATCGTATTTGAAGTTCGAAGAAGGCATATTGAGATTCAGCAGAGTTCCTTTGCCTTTCGGTTTTAGGGAATTCTTCACATATCTGAGAAAAACAGACAACAAAACAAATTACTTCACAAGTCAAACATAATACTAGAAATAATTTGATTTAATAAATCCCTAATTTTAATATCATTTTTACGGAAGATTTTTCAATTTCGTTATGATTCTCTCAGAAATTGAAGTTTTTCGTGTTTATTTGCTTACTATTTTGGAGCGAAATATTTCTCCCATTAGCCCTTTAGGATGAGTTCTACTATCGCTCAGTTGATGACTGAGACTATATTTCAAAAACATTATTAATTGCTCAATTGGCACTTGCACTTGAAAGTAAAGAATAGCATAATAGTGCAGCCCAAACACTAAAAATACAAGAAACAGCAGGATACTCTCGCCTATCACTACAACCTTCCAAATCGTATCATCATAGACTGAATATTAACTCAATTATCCACTTGTGTTTTTGGCGACCTTGCTGATGAGAAGCACTTGCTTCTTCTTAACATCATTTTAATACACAGCCCAATACTCAGAGGTCTCGATCGGATAAACTAAGCTAATACTGAGGGAAATAATATACATTAAAACCATAAATAAATAAAGGAAATAACAATTGTTATTTTACAAGCTCTCGTTGCCTTTGTCCCATGTCTAATACAAAGGGGATAAGTTCACTTTATCCTCCACAGAATAACTGTCTGTAAGGGAGAATGCTTTGCTTGCTTTAATTTAAGAAATAAACGATTCTCTTTGTGTTTAAGTGTAATTTCCAGTGGAATTGAACTCTATATCCTCCCAAGCTGTCTCATGACTATCAATGTTCTAATACTGTCTGTGATGGATCACCTAAATCAGAAGAAGAGGGAAATCAATTATGGCAGTGCAAAAGAATCACAATTATACAGTGTTATTGTTTTGATGGAAGAGCACAGTGTAACAATCGCTGGTAGAATTGAGATTGAGCTAGTCAACTTTTGAGATGATATTAGTCACTAAGTTTGATATTGAAAATTGTAACCCAACAATAATAGGCTGATGAGTCACTATGTCATTTGCCACAGCAGAAACCTTTACAATTACAGTGCCTGAGGATGCGTCTCTTATTGGTTTCGTGAATATTACATTTTCTAAGACCACAAGCCAATGAGTTCATTTACAAAAGAAGACACAAGTCAATTTTACTGTTGATTTATGTCTCCTTGTATTCATCCATAGTATCTAAGTACCAGGCTCGGCAACGCGGATCGTAATTCTCAAGGTAATGTACAATCTCTCCTGTGCAATTCAAATAAGGCGTGAATCCAGCAATGTTCTGTGAAGGCCTTGAGGAAGGAATTTAATGAAAATAAACAAGAAAAGAATAAGAATTAAGGAAAAAAATCCTTAATCCGAAAGATTTCAAGATTTCTTTTTCCTTAAAGAATAAATTTACATAACTGGTACAGTAATCATAAGGGAATCACTGTAGGCTTAATAGATAATGAAGATCGAAAAGAATTCTTGCAAACTTGTGATATAGATCGATTTAGACAAGAAATTACTGTTCCACACCTGTCATTGCGCAATTGGTTAAGCAAACATAAACATTAGTTATTTTAATTTCTCTCTATCTTTCCCCTTCCACCTCTTTATTGGAAACATGAAAATAATAAGATATTTTATACGTTTGTAAGCAGTTATTAGCCCTGCCCATCGAAATCATCAAAGCTGAAGTGTTTTCTGTGAAAATACTCCTCAGCATAAAGATTAGACTTGTTTTTCGCTTGGTTGTATTCCTCCGAGCATATATCCAAGAAATCATTTCGGTATGAGCAATTCCTGAATTAAATACCCGCTGAGAATCAGAAGATAATTAATTAAGTAACTGAAATCTTTCTAGTAAATGAAATCATTTGAATTGCTTATGGATGAAAATCAAAGTAAAATAATTAATTTTTTATGGATTTTTTATTTACGATTCAAGACTAGTTGAAACCTTTGCATTTTATCATAAAGCAGAAACAACAGAACTACGTTTTCTCGCATCTATCGTCCAAAAAAATAAATAAGAATGTGAAAAACAAACATACAGAGCAAGCTGTTCTGTAATACCATTAAATGAAAACCATGAAATTAGCATAAATACTTTATTGAAGTCAAATTCAAGAAGGAGCTTTTCGGCATAGAGGTTATTGTAGAGATTCTATTCCTATTGCACTTTTTCAATCTTTTGTTCCTCTCTTTACCTGGAAAACCAAACAATCAAACAAAGAATTTGCCCCTTTTTAAAAAATCCTTTGCTAATTAGTTTCATTCTACCATTCTGTAATGCTGTTAAACAGATCTTTGTAGAATACACCTAAGACTATCAGTACCCCAACCACATTTGGGACGATCATCGTCAGCAATATTTTCACAGTTAGACTGATTTTACAGAAAAATGAACACCCAGCTTTTTTGATACCTTTTCTAATCTGCTTTTCTTCTTGGTTTTAATTCCGTTTCTAGCTTCCTTGTCCCTGATGCTTTTCAAATAAAGTTGAAGCTTCCTGCTCCATCTTATTTTAAAAAAAATGAAAATCCTCTAAATTCTGTATTGTTCTTTGCTTAGAAGCAATTATTTATCTAATGTTGAGCACAATAATACCTTCTTTTAATTCAAAATCCATTTATTTTTGAAATTATCTATTTCTCCCAACCTTTATTACCTATTGTATTGGAGTAATAATAAGGGCTTATTTTGGATATGTTACTTAATTGCAATAAAAGTTACTCTAGGGATTTGTTAATTCTGATAAAATCTTTAACAATTATCTTTGTTTGCAGCTGTCTATTGAATGACAGCCTTCTATAGATGAGTGTAATAAGTGTGGAATAATGAAAATATGAATTATTTTGCTGATGAGGGATTAAAAGAGCGCTAAAAATAAATAAAGAATCGATATTTAAAAATTGATCAATTTTCGTATTGCTTGAAATGTAAAGAAAAAAACACTGAGTGAAATTGATTAATATTTTAATAAAATTTGTATCATTTTAACGCTAATAAAAAAAGAAAAATTATTGATTGATTTTGGGAACAATCTCAAAAGAAACATGAAATAAATCTCTTACTTCTAATTTTTAGCGATGGTTGTAGTTTAAGTGGATAAAAGCCAAAAATATGGAAACATAATTGAATCATAAGAGCTAGTGAGGATTAGGAAATAAGGTAATTAACCTAAGAAAATCAATGGAGGAAACAACGAAACTTTAGGCAACGAGTGGTCTGCGCTTTAAATAAAAAAATCAATTATTGTTTTAACTACTTTGATTTGAAAGAAGAAAAAAAGATTTTTAATATTTCTGTGCCTGCTCTCTTGTCTTTGATATTAGCAAAATGGTTTGGTGTTATTTTAAGAAGTGAAGATTACATTAGATTAATTTTTTGAAAAAATCAATCAATTGTGAGAATTATTGATTGGATTTCAATAACTTCTAGATACCTCTCTCATCAAGACAAGTAAGCTTTTTTTACGAAAATTCTTAAGCAAATAATAGTTTAATTCTGAGACATTTTAGCTTTGTCAAGGCGATTAGACTATGGAGGCATACATAATATGGAGAATTGTAAGAAAACTAGCAGAAGACGGGCTCGTTTTGGTTCAGTTTAAAGTGATAGATATTTCTTAATAAAATAAGAATATTTTTATTTTAAAAAAGACAGTATTTTTCTGAAAAATCCAAAAGCTTTCCCAATGTTATTATCTTCTTTTTTAGGATAGCTTCTTGAGTGAATTAATAGAAAGAGATCGTTTTCTAAAGAAGAAGAAAAACTCATTATGAAACAAGCAACATATAACTTAAAACTTATTAGAAAACCATGTATTATTTTACACATAATAAAATCAACGAAACTATCAATCTGCCACAAAAGCAGCTGCAGAAGTGGTATTAAGGAGTCTGAGGAATTGAAAATATTCACCAAGCTAGCTTAGCTAACCAAAAAATTAGTAATTCTCTTGTGATCCTGCTATTGCTTTGTCAAGTTTAATATTCTTCGAAATCGCTTAGGATGATGCCCCAACAGCAACTTGCAAAATGCTAGTGTGCAATTAAAGGATATTCAGCTTTGTTGCTAATAAAGGCCATTCCTCTGATTCTTAGATTGGCTGTTGCTTCCCGCTTAAGACTATTACCAAGACCCTACGCTCTACAGATGAAGAGTCTCTTAGTTATTCTGTTTATTTTTTTATCTTGAGTTAGGGAATTTGCCTCAAACCTATTTCCATTGCACTTTTCAAACGAAACATAAAAAACATATTAGATTCCTCGTTACTATCTTCACTCCCTTTTCTACTCTGATAATTATCTTCGATTTAGCTATTTTGAGTGATTTAGTTGTTGTAGCTACTGAATGGGCTAACAGGCTGAGAGTTCATCTTCATCATCATATTTGTTAGATTATTGATCGAAAGATTATTTTTTTCTTGTTTGCCTCTTAACAGTTAGTTCATTTAATTAACATTATTCTTATCACATGAAACTCTTGATTCTTTGCTCCAGTTTTTGTTTTTGTTTTTATTGTTAGGCAATAACAACAACGGACTTTAAGAAAACATGTGTTGCTTCTCTTTCCCACTCAGGTAATACGTTTCTCCTCCCTATTCTCCCATCTACTATTCCACTATTTCTTTCTATACTTCATCTACAATCAAACTCCAATTCCTCTATGTCACCGACTATGTAAGCATTTACAACAAACTTACATACTACTTATTGAATGAGACTACAGCTAACCTATCTTTTTAGTTGATGAAAGAAGAGTTACTCATGTCACAAATAGCCTGGGTTACATCTTTGAAATATCTTTCCTCACTTAAATCTAATATTAAGATGATTTCATAGGACTGATTGAATCTTCGTGAGTAATCTATGTCAAGTTAATTACAAGCTTGTCTTAAAGCCGGTACTTAACTACATAGAAGCCCGAGAGACTTTCTCAGGATTCGAGACTCGGTGTAGAGGCAGTTTTCCATAAGAATCCGAAGCATCTCTTCGAATTCTAGATTTTAGAAGCTTAACATTTTTTAAGAAGAAGTGAAATTATCAATGAAAATCATTTAGGTGGCTGATAAATATAAGGCTCTTGCTTGAGTAGCATGCAACCATCTGTTGAATTAACTATGCTTTTCAGAATACCCATCAGCTGCAGCAGTAGGATTGAACCCAGATTCGAGGAGTTTTCTTTATGAAATAATAGTTTCGTATCTGTTTTTGAGTATGTTATTGAGGATGTTATTTTCAGATTTCATGTTGCACAAGGTGATGATCGAATCATCTCCTTTTGGGATTTAAACAAATGATTGACCTGACTCAACTCTTTGATTATTAGAATGACTGCTGTAGTTAAGATATTGAGAAGACAGCAAAGCTACTTCATCCTAGTCAGTTTCACTATTGATCTCTATCCCGAGAGCAGCAGAGAGTTGCTTTTGAAAAACATGGTTCTAAGAGAAATTCATGCTGCTTAAGTACATATCTAACTCGAGAATATCAGTCGCTAATAAGACTTGCTCTTGATGATCTTTAGTCTTTATCGCACAAAAATTACTCAGCCTCATAGCGAGTTTGAGCAAAGTGCTTGCCATTCTTAGTAAACTCCTATCTTTCGTATCGATTAGGTGTTAAGGAGAGCACGGAAACGAGCAATCTCTAAAGAACCTACCCTTCATTATTAAAATACTCCGTAAACACTGCAATAAAACAAACTCTTGTTCACTCGCCCAGGATACACTGCCAGTCTCAACATGAACCGATAATTGCTTGAGATTCTCCATGCCTAGCTGTTGCAGGACTAGTATCTTAGCTGAGTCCAAGGATTCGATAGCCCTCTCACCTTCAGCTACCAAAAGCCTGTTTCACAAAGTATAAACCATGGTTTGAAAGTTTTGATGTCATAATTTCAATTACCTTGTGCATGGGAATCCGCAGCAATTGATGGTTTAGGTTATCTATGATGCTTGAGCTAATTAGAAATATCCTATGTTGATGAGACTGATAGCTTTGCCAAAAGAATTAGAGAGAATCTTGAATGTCTAATAAGCCTTGGCGAAATGTTAAATCGATTTGGCAATCCCAGAATTCTTATCTAAGGATTTACTCTTGTAATTTATCACTTCTTTCAACAGATAAAAAGTTTCATTAATGATTTTGATTTCTAGTAGCACTGGTGTTAATCTTTAGGGTTTATTCAGGTCATGCTCATTTTCTAAAGATCTAAGCTCTCTGCTGATAGAGTTCGATTTAGAGTTCTTAGAAACGATGATACTTTCTCCTTGGACAATTCCTAGACTTTTAAACTATTATGTGAATTCATCTCTATTCTGGATATCTTGATTTCTATGGGTATTGTCTTTTTCGTTATTCAAGCTATTATTATTTTCTTAGTCTAAATCTAACATATCTACAGTGTCATCGTCTTCTTATCTTGGCATGGGAATAAAATTAGAAGTCTTTTTCCCTGAATTTAATATTATATGATCTAGCATCAAACTTTAATCACTGGGAGTGATCACTTCCACCCATTTCTTCTAAGGAAAACTATCAAGTTTTCCAGGGTAATTATGATGTCCAAGCAACTAATCTTAGGAGATATTCACTATATTACGAGTCACTTTAGCTGGAAGACTTTGCTTTAAAAAGACAAAAGAGTTCTCGCATTAATTCTTCTGGAAAGGAGAACAATCAGATTTGAAGTTCGAAGAAGGCATATTTAGATTAAGTAATGTCTCTTTGTCCTGGAGTTTTAGGGGATTCCTCGGAAAGCTGAAAGAAACAAACAAATTGTTGAGAAAATAAAATACCATTTTATTTACTGATGAATATGTTTGAACTGCCCAGATTTCAAAGTCAATTTCTCAGAAATGGATGTTTTATGTGTCTGCTTGCTAGGCATTTAAGGACTGTAACTTTCTCCTACCATAAGCCCGTGTGGTTGAGTTCTACTATCACTGAGTTGATGTCTGAGGCTGTACTTCAAAAATTTCGTTAATGACTCAATTGGCACTTGCACTTGAAAGTAAAGTATAGCATAATAGTGCAGCCCAAACACTAAAAACATAAGAAACAGCAGGATACTCTCGCCTATCACTACAACCATCCAAATCGTATCATCTTAGACTGAATATTAACTCAATAATCCACTGGTATTTTTTGTGACCTTGCTGATGAGCAGCACTTGCTTTTTCTTCACATCATTTTAATACACAGCCCAATACTCAGAGGTCTCGATCGGATAAACTAAGCTAATACTGGGGGAAATATGCATTAAAATAATAAATAAAGGAATTAATAATTGTATTTTACAAGCTTTCGTTGCCTTTATCCCATGTCTAATACAAAGGGGAAATATTCACTTTATCCTCCACAGAATAACTGTCTGTAAGGGAGAATGCTTTGCTTGCTTTAATTTAAGAAATAAACGATTCTCTTTGTGTTTAAGTGTAGTTTCCAGTGGAATTGAACTCAATATCCTCCCAAGCTGTCTCATGACTATCAATGTTTTAATAATATCTGTGATGGATCACCTAAGTCAGAGAAAGAGGGTAATTAATTTATGATATTAGTAGAAAGAAATCAAAATCATACAGTGTTATTGTTTTAATGAAAGAGCACAGTGTAGCAATCACTGACAGAATTGAGATTGAGCTAGTCAACTTTTGAGATGATATTAGTCACTAAGTTAGATATTGAAAATTGTAACCCAATCATAATAGGCTACTAGGTCACTATGTCGTTTGTGATAGCAGAAACTTTCACGATGACAGTGCCTGATTCAGCGTCTCTTAAAGGTTTGGTAAAGATTACATTTTCTAAAATTATGCATAATAAATAAGCTAATTCAACAAGAACAAACACAAATCTAGATTTACTGTTGAGCTGAGTTTCTTCATATTCATCAATAGAATCTGTGTACCATGCTCGACAGCGAGGGTCATAATTCTAGAGATAATAAGTTGTCTCTCCTGTACAATTCAAATAAGGTGTGAAATCTGCAATGTTTTTTGGAGGCCTATGAAGAATAAGAAGCATGAAGAAAATCAAAATATGTAAAATAACATGACAAAACTCTGCTGATTAAAATTATTATATTACAATACTGGGACAATAGTCATGAGTGAATCGCTGTAAACTTGGTAGGTCATGAAGATCGAGAAGGTCTCTTACAGGCCTGTGAGGTAGATAGATTTGGCTAAGAAATTACTGCCCCATACCTTTCAAGTCATTTAGCAAAAAGAAAATAATAATAATCGATTTTTCTATTATTTTAATCTCTATTTTTAGATACATTTGTAAGCAATTATTGGCCTTCTAGATCGAATTCCTCAAAGCTGAAGTATTTTCTGTAGAAATACTGCTCCGCATAGAGATTTGATTTGCTTTTAGCAAGATAGTATTCCTCTGAACATAATCCCAAGTAATCGTTTCTGTAGGAGCAACTTCTGAAGTGATTATCCGCTGGAAAGGAGAAAGATAGTTTGATAGTAAAAAAGAAACCTAATAATTGCTTTTCTGTGAATTATTTTGTTATGGGGATAACAACGCATTTTAGATTGATTGGCACAAAACATGCGTTTTAATTAACCTTATTGATATCTGTTTTGAAACCAAACTTAATTGAAAATGGTTCAAAAAGAAAAACCATCATATTGTATTGTGTTTCGCTTACAATAATAGATAAGTTGAGACCTTTGCATTTTATCGTAAAGCAGAAACAGCAAAACTACGTTTTATCGCATCTGTATTTTTTTAAATAAGTTCAATAAATTATAAAAGCAAATCATTTTTAGCATATGTTTTGAATTAGAGGAAAGCTACTCAAGCTCATAAAGAATAACCTAACCTTATTGAAATCGTATTCAAGCAGCAGTTTCTCAGCATAGAGGTTATTGTGGAGATTCTATTTCTACTCAATTTTCGCAATTTTCTTTTCCTCGATTTGCCTATTAAACCACGCAAACAAAGGAAGAATTTGTCCCATTAGCTATTCCTCAAAAACCAATTTAAATTCTATGTTTAGATTATCTTTCTACCATTCTTCGATAGTACTAAATAATTATCTGTAGAACACACCTAAGACTATCAGCGTTCCTATGATATTTGGGATAAACATTGTCATGATGATCTTCGCAGCAAGACTGATTTCGCAAGCGGATGAGCATCTAACTTTTTTTCTCCTTCTTTTTATCATCTTGTCATCTTGATCCGGCTTTTTCTTCTCTCTTTCTTATCCTTGATCCTTTCCAAAGGAAATAGGAGCTTCATGCCCCATGTTGTTTTCCTATGGCGAAAAGCTCTTGAACCTCTCTTTGTCTGGTTCCTTCTTGTATCTGATTTATCTTGCTTGTTGCGCTATTACAATAGATTAACCTTCTATAAATTCTCAGTGTTTTCCTAGTAGCAATTGTTTGTTTCGTTCCCCAATATTTATTGTCTATTGGATGTAAAATTAAGGTTTATTGTCTCATTAAAACTATGGTTACACACAGAATTTGTTAGTTTTGTGGAAAGATTATTTTACAATAATCTTGGCTTATCACTCTACATTCGAACAGTTCCTTGCTTAAGCGAATTTCAATAGGTTAATTTACATATCGTTTACGAGTTTTCAATGGCCCATAAGTGTTCCTTACATTCTAGGAAAAACCCAAAAACATCCTCTAAATGAGTTAAAGATTTTTATGTAATTCAGGTATTAAAAAAACCATGAAAGTGGAGAAGGATTAATTGAAGCTGGAGGTCATAGGGAACTAGAAGTAAGGTAATTAAACTAAGAAGTCCAGTGGAGGAAAGCAAAATCTTTTCACCACAAATGATTCTGCACTTTAAATTAATAAAGAAATAACTTACTTATCTTTCAACTAATTCAATTTTTGTCAAATTACAAAAGCAATTAGTAATATTTTTTATGTTTCTCTTGGTTTTGATGATAGCCAAACAAGTTGAGGTTAGTTTCAATAGATTTCAATCACATTAAATTCACTTATTCTGAAGGATAAATAGATTTGTCAAGAGATAGATCAAGATACAAATTAGTCTGTGCTTTAATATTTTCAAAAGTATATAAACTTATTTGAAGAAATCTTAACAAAATAGTTTTATTTTGAAAGATTTCAGCTTTCAAAAGGCCTAAAACTATTGGTTTTATTTTAATTGCAGCATATTGTCCTTAATCCAATCAAATTATTCCATAAAAAATATGAAATATCTTCCTCTTGAATGTCTATTTTCCTTCTAAAATCAATAACTTTACTCATTGGATTTTCTTCTTTGTTTTAAAAGGAGGTTTATGAGTTCATTCGAAGAACTAAGAACTCTAATTTGCTAGGTATTTGATGTACAGTAATTCATGTATTGCCTGAAGAAAAGCACATTTCAGTTTCTGATGGTGATTATTTAAATTTAAGAATTGATTTATTAACACACATGATTTTATTGTATTATCTGAATTTTTTTATTATCTCAATAGTAAATTTAAACTAAATATTTGCAAAAAATAAGAATCCCCCAAGTATTCCAAAAAAAGAAATTAGATTTGTGTGAGTATTGAGTATTTTGGCTCGAATTTAAGACAAATTAGTAAAGAGCAAAAAATCAAGAAAAATAATGAAAATTATTTTAACTAAATAAGCTAATTGTAAAAGAAACATTCCTATTTGACAAAGTGGCTTAGGGAATGAAACCTAAATAATTGGATAATAAATAATCCTGAAGTGACTTTCAAGAGTTAAAGAAGCACAAAGATACTTTTAGAGTTCCTTAGGGTTTTACTAACATAGCTGCTTGTTAAATTCCATGCTTCATATCTTTTTCTAGTTATCCTTTATTTTTTAGCATTCCAATTTGTTATCCATACCTTACTGCGTATAATTAATGTACATAGTTTGACAATTTAACCCAGATATTTGTTAATAAGTTTATTTTATCTGAAAATAACGCATCAAAACTAGAGATTTAGTTCTGAATGAATTAATTCAGGAAATACAGGCGAATATTCTGCATGAAAAGGTTATATTTTACTTTTATGATAGCAGAAATTTAACATATGACTCATAAAATGAAACTTTCTGCTTTAAATCGCTTTGAAAAGTTTAAGTAAACCAGTTACAAACTTCAGTTGAAAAGTTTATGAGATTTTAATCTGAAACTACTTCTTGTATTTAGCTAATTCTTGTTGAATTTTTGTTGAAGATGGCCCTCAAATTGCCTTTCTTTTGAGCTGGCATCTAAACACACCTAAAGTCGAAAAAATAATATTTTTTAGTTTGTGGTAAACAAAAAACATCTTCACTAAGTTGACAATCGAAGAATTGATTTCACTATAATTCATTAAGATACTTTCTCTTAGCTTAAAAGCGTATCAACCAGTTCATTTGATTTAAATTATTTCCCTTTTTGCAACAATAATCCCATACAATCTCAAATCAGAATCAAAGTAATTATTTATGAAATTAGTTTTTAAGCATATCCTACAGATATTTTAATCCCCTCCCCCCCCTCAACTCCCCTTAATTTAATAGATCAAGGAGGATATTATTTGCATGAATCCCCTTCCAAATTAGATAGTTAATATGTTCATAGGTAAGATTTAAGCTATTTTTATTGATTTTGTAGATTAGTTTTTCAATGTGCTAGAAATTTCATTCAAAAAACAAATAATTCTTTAGCTTTAGTTTTCCTCTTATTTTATTGCCCGAACTTTAGCTTTTTGAGTGCTTAGTCAGTTTAATTATTGCTTTGTTATGCTTTCTTAGAACGGTATAAAAGAAAAAAATCTTCTAATTATTTCGTAAATTATCAGATTCAAAATCTTAATACTACTCTCAGAGAACAGTTTACTCCACAAATACATGACTTCCTTCCATTAAACCTAGCTAATTCTCTCCGAAAACTACTGTATGCTAAGGGGTACACTGAATCAACATTGTAATTTATCTAAAAACGGAAGAGGATTCAACTAATCCAGACGTTAACCTTTAAGAAAGATTGTGAGCTTCATCTGGCAATTATTTCAAGAAATCTAAGAAATTATGATCAAAAAGCAACTGTGGAAAGCTAAATATTCCTTCTTTCCCAGGGTTTTTTGAAAATCAAATCGATTAGGAAAAATACAAGGCAATGCGCAACTGTCCTTCATGACCTTAACTAATTGCACTTGATAGTGGCATTCATCAATATTCTTAAGGTTACAACTACCATATTTTTCAAAGATAAGGAAACACCCTTTCAGAATAAACCAGTTTGAAGGAATAGTAATAGGGAGATTGCCATATTAAAGCTCTAAAAGTGAAAGATTAGCTATTTTCACTTTGAAAATAGAAAGTAAAGGGGCAAGAGTAATCTTTATCATAAAACAATCATAGATTTAACATATAAATAGGCTTATCAATAAAAGAATAAAAAGTTGATCTTAAATTCTTAAAATATATTTGTGGGAAATAGTGAATATGAATAGTAAATACTTGTTTTTAATAAGGAGAAGAATAGGACATTTTATTGAAGGGAAGAGGGACTAACTCATTGGAAAGATTAGGTCTGAGGCAGTGAAATTAAAGCAATTTTTGTATGTAAATAACTACTAAAACGCATAACACGAAAGGACACAAAATTATTTGAAAGTATTCTAGTAAAATAAACAAGGAGTATTTAAGTAGACCTCTAGTAAGACTTGTAACCACGAGAATGTGAGCTTTTACAGTCCCCAAAGGGTTATAAGAGGTAAAATTCGTTGAGAAGTTCCCTAATTATGATGCATCAAAGAAAGAATTTATTTGAATGTATTTTTATAATTGGCGAGAAGACCGGGGAGAGGAGGGAGAGTTGATGTTTGATGGGAATTGTCTGATGATATAAGAATGCAGCAGTCTCCACAAAAAAATGGCTTTTTTAAAGGAAAAGCACAACAAGATCAAAGGGACATGTTCCTATGCATGGTAGTTATTTTGGTGTATTCTTGGGAGATATTTTTAACAAAGTGATTTGATAACCCTTGATTTTTCATTTTTATCACTAATAGTGTGCTTTCTTTTTCTCATGTCTTTTGAGCTCATCGATAATCGAAATGTCCTCGAAGCTTAATAGCAAGAAATCGACCATTGCAAAATGAGAAACTAAATCGTTCGCTTTGCAGTTTGTAGCCCAATCTAGAATCGGGCCTTTCAAGAAATAATGAAGCACAGGGCCATAATTAGGATGTAAAATAAGCAGTCTCATGGAGTAGTGATTGAAATTTTTGGCATTTATGTACCTTTTGAATTTCTTCACGATTAATACTAAATCATCGCCTGCTTCCTTTCCCTTGACTTGATTGTAGTGTTAGACTATCGCTTAGTTCATTTTTGGTGGATTTTTCAGCTCAGCTTCAAGGATGAAGTTTTTAAAGGCATTCATGATGTTCTTAACCACGTTCTTTTTGTTACTTACCTTCATTTAATCGATTTCTAAGACACTTGGTTTTAGCGTTGTATCATCTATTACGTTGGTCTTCACTTTCTCAGAGGAACTAGGGTTATTGTTACTGCTGCAACTAGCCACTTTACTATCATTCTAAGGAATACAACTTAAACTGCTCTCTACAGATTAGTTGCAGCTGTGTTTATCAGTGTTTATATTTCCAATATTATCACAAGGGGAAGTGTTTTCATCTGACACTTCATATTTCAGTAAGGGTGGTGGTCCTTTAATTAGCTCTTCGCTCTCTTGGCTTCTTCCTGTACACAGTTTAGTAAGATCTTCATCAATTAGAGCCTGGTCAAACTCCTCATCTTTCCCCAAGCTCAACATTGCCGTATTCTCTTACTCCATTTCAAATTACAGATTATTTTGATTTGTTGATTTCAATCTCTTTCTTTTCGTTTATGTAGATTCTTAAAAATAAAACATTATTAGCAGTTTGTGATTTCCTTCCAGCAATTTGATTGTGTCTTTAGATAATCAATTCTGATGGCATACACTCATTAACCCATAGAATAGGGATAATAAACAGCATCCTAATAATAATCGCTTATTCCACCTTGGCTTACTCCGATAATCAAATAGTCTTTGCTTATCCCTGCAAATCTTTCTTTTTTACTTTGATTCATTCATAATATCCTTATGAAGCCTTTTTTCACAAGAAAAGCATTTTTGTAGAAAAGTTATTCCTAATTCTGCTGAGGTTTTTTTTAAATAACCTAGAATTATTTGAAATAAGATTAGCGGGCATAAATGAAAAGGTATTTCTTGTAAAAAAGAAGAAATTAATCGTTCTGAAGTAATTCAAAAAGAGAAACTTTCCAAAATTTGCTTAATTATTCCTAAAAGCACTATTTCATTAGATTGTACTGAAAACACTTTTTCAAGAAATCAATTACCTTATTGTTCAATCAATACTCATAAATAAGAAAACGCACCTTTTTTTGTATTAATCTCTTGCCATTTTATGAAATATTTTTATCTATGCTTACCCTGATGAAGACTCTTTTCGAATCATTTTGAGCATCTTTTAGATGATTAACTTCAATCTTCTTTTTAGTTTCTTGAACAAAAAAATAGATGGTTATTTGTTATTTATTTTTTTAGCAATTATTAATTGAAAATTAAACAATGAAAACCACAGAGAGATCATCAAAAAATGTACGGGTATGAGTCTATTTTAATTAGACTTTGGTATTTTCTGGTGAGGGTGAAATCAGGCCAGACAAAATAATTATCAAAAAGTAATTAAATTTGGAGGAAATAGACACACATTCTTTTCTTGCTAATCACAAAATTAATATTGCTGGGTGTGGATTCATTTGGGTTAATGCTGAATTCAAGGGTGTTATGTTCACAAAATCCTAAGGAATAATAAAGATTCTTTAACTCAAGTTGAACAAATAAATATTGTAGGTTTTTTCATGTTTATTACAATGAATTTCTAAAGATGAATAAAGCTGAATAAATACAGCTGAGTGGTTTGGTAAATCATCTTTTTGAAGGTGTGTTTTTTGAAGAAAAATGAAATAGATTCTTAGTGAGTAATTAAAGGTCTGAAACTTCTTATTTTTGTATTCGAATCATTTGAGATTTTGTGTGCTTTTTTCAGCTAAAATAAAAGAAAATAATTCAAATACAGATATTTTTTTTTTTGACCTTTCAATTTTTAGACTTAGAACCACAGGTTATTTTAGATCGGCTTACTTTTCTAATCCTAATCTTAATTATCTGGTTTATTGAACATAATCTTGCATTTGTTCTTTTAGATAATAGTAATACTCTTAACCAAAAACTCCTAAAGTTGTAAATGAATATCTTGAGTTAAATAGTGAAAAATAGTGAAAATATATTGAACAAACAAATTAATAAATATAAAAATATCATAACAAATGCTTGAAGAAATAGAATTAAGATTAGAAGAGATATTGTTAGTTTACAATCTAACTTAGGAACGATCGAGAGGCTGCAGAATGGGTGATTTTTCAAAATGTTCTTGGGAAACCAGCCAGCGAAAGTCTTAATTTAAAGAAGATAAATTACCTTGCTAAGTCTAAAGCAGCAGCATTAATCTAGTCCAATTGATATCAATAATATTTAGTTTTTTTTGATTTATCCTTGGATTATTTTGAGTTTTCTGATTTTCTGTCTCTCTCTCAAAAACTCAATAATTTCATGAGAATCTACACTTTTTCTTGGGGTGTCTGCGTAATTTATCGATTATTCTGATGTCATCGAAGCAAGATAAGCAGAATTAGATCATTTTATGATGCGAATCAGTGTCTTTGATTTTACTGTTTTGTAACCATTCCTCAGAATACGAAGTAAGAAAGTATTTAAAAATAGCTCCATAGTTGGGGTGAAGAATCAGGAGTCTCAACGAATAGTGATTGAAACTCTTCGATTCAATGTATCTCTTGAATTTTTTGCGAATATCATCGATGCTTTCACTGCTAGCAGTGGCAGCATTATAGATCCGTTCAACGGAGGTTTTCTATCCCCATGTGAGGATGTAGGTTTTCAAAGCGCTCATGATGTTTTTGACAACGTTCTTTTTGTTTTGAGTCAGCATCAGAATATCATCGTATTATTCATTGCTGTTACTGTTAGGATCTTCGTTGCTTTTGAGTTCAATAGACTAGCGTTTGTTCAGTTCAACTTTGGAAAACTATTAGCAGATTATTTCCTCTTACTCTGAAATTGAGTGAGTGTTTAGCTAACTGTGCTTTCTTGGAAGGATTGTGGGACTAATTGCTGTTTTCAATGGTGTTGCTGGCATTGAAACAGCTTTTTTGAGTGTTTTAGTATTCCCAGAGAGTTAGATTGGCTCAGGAGGAGAGGAAGAATCAGATTGATAAGATTCTGATGAATCTCCTGAATCTGCTGATTCGTCTTCGGAATCTTCTTAAATGATTTCCTGCTTGAGATTTGAGTGTGTTCCTGAATAACTGCACTTAGAATCACGTTTTGGGGTAGCATTAGCAGGTGATCGCTAGTTCAAAGCTAGAGTTTCACTGCTTTATTATGATAAACCAGTAAACATATTGCCAGTAATATTGCTAGAATCTCGATTTCTTGGTGGAAATGATTATGAATCTTTTTACTCGAAAACTTAGACATTACTTATTGGTTTTTCAGCAAAGAAGTAACTACTTCCAAGAGAAATTCCAGTTTATGATTCCGACAGTTCTGAATTGAGAGAACACGTTGCTTAGGAAGTAGATACATTAGGTAATCCATAAGACATTGGGTGATGAAATAGCTTATCACAGATCACTCCAGGAATAAACATATCTGCAGTGTTTCTCATTTAACAATCCTCATGATATGGCTACTGTTCATTCATTAAAACATTCGGGAAAACTGGTGCAGTGTATCCTTAAGTTGATGCACCACAATGAGAAAAGTAGTTGGTTGTCTGAAGAACTTGATTGTTGTTGTTTTAATAGTATTACTGATTTGAGATTTAGCAAGGAACATAAGATTCTTATGAGAAAGTCTGGTGGACATTATCCTTTATTTCCTTCTCAAAATTTAGTTTATCTAAACTACTGCGAAGATTAGCTTAGTTAGATTGCTATGATTAAGCTAGATTAACCATATAAGAATATTCTTGTTATCTAGGGTTGCTATTTTCATGGTAAGGCTAATGAAAGAATTGATCGATATGAAAGCCATGATCACCTTCATACACTTGATTAGAAGATGAAGGTGCACTAGGAAAATGCTCAGGGAAATAAGCTGTAGTTTCTTTATGAAAGCTAGCTGTCTAAGGAAAAGGTAGGATAGGAGTACTCAAGGAAGAAGAGTAACTATTGGATAAAGGAAGATGAGGGGCAGTTGGCTGTTAATCAGAAAAAGAGAAGATTGAATTTTACGAGAACTAACTCTAGGTTTGAGGTGATTTCCCTTCAAGTTTTGCTTTGAGTTCAGTAAACGATGCAATAGATTGTGATTTGCTTGCTGATCTGATTGAAGACTCTGAATTCAACTGAATCTATGAGTGAAAACTGTTCGATCGAGTTGATGCCTGTTTTAGAAATAAACAACTGTTAGAAACTTTACAAATATCTTGAAATATCAATTATCCTTTGTTTTTTTATCAAATAAGTGATTTTTCTTCTTCTTACACTGTGTTCGAAACCTAAGTCTTGTGAATATGAGTACATTCTATGTGTGGGTTGCTCTTCTTTTGCTAGTTATCTAGGATGTTCCAGAATAATAGCTTTTGGATGGGGTTCATGAAATTACATATTATCTGGATAGAAACTCTGCTAAATTGGAAAATTATTCGATAAATTAGATTAATCTACATGAGGCATGCTGTATTATTATCCATGGGCTTATTATATAATTTATTATTATTAGATTGTTTCTTGTTTATTTTAGCCAAATTAGTGTTATTATTGTTAGAATTACAGCTATTAACTATTCAGTTGTTTATCTTGAATTTACTGGAATTAGAAATTTTATACAGAAGGTGCTAACTAAGCAGGATGGAATAATATTAGTTCTGAATGTGATTCTTGGTCTAGATCTTCAAGGGAGATAAAATGGTTTATACTTTGCATCAGTAATGGTACTATTGTTATTTATTCCTTTAGTGGCTTATTACAATAAAATATCCTTCCAAGATTCTGTTGAGAAAGCGAGTGGGTGGGGAGAGAATGGTGTGAACTATGAGAAGCAATATTCGGTGAAGATGTTATGATCACTCAAAGACCAAAAGTATCTCTAATCTAAGAAGAATTCAATTGTTTGGGGAATTAATTAGATTTCATTTCCTTGAGAACCTCCCAATTTAAGACTTTTAAACAGTCATCCTTCACTCTTTATCTGAACAGCGCTAACCAAAATTAAGATGCATTTCTTTGATTATACAATTATTGCGTACTCAATAATCATCAGTCTATTCCTTTATTTCTTGTAAAAATAGCCTCTGCATCTCTATCTTTACCTTTCATTCTGCGAATCAACCTTTATCTTTCTCTCATCACCAATTATCTCAATTTCCCCCCGCAGACTTGTTGATATTCAAGAAGTCACTTATTTCTATTTTAAACCTCCTTTTCTTGAAATTTTCTACTATTTTACATTACTTTTATTAATTTTAGATGTGATTTTTCGCATAATTTTACTATAAAATAATAATTTATCTTAAAATTCACTAAGACAATCATTTTATTCACTCTCCTACCCCTAAAATATTCATTTAACTCTATTCTAATATCCCTTCATAGTTGTTTTAACTTATTCGATTGGTCTTCATGACTATCCGCAATCCCTTTATCCTCCATTGTTTTTTTGAACATTTTTCTTCAGTTTTGGCCGCCGGGTGATTTTTAGATAAATCTGGTCACAGAGCTATCCGTATTTGGTCAGTTTAAAAATGATCAAAATTATTTCAAATCTCTTCAGCTGGAAATTCAAATAATTAATTCGATTTCTCGCAAAGTTACAAAAGAATAAAGTATGCTTAACTATTTCTTAGTTAAAAATGTCTCCCACCTAATATCCAATAAATTATTTACATGAAATAACTTATCGCAATGCTATTCATCTGAAAAATATATTTAACATCATACCAATTTGTATTTGAAGATTTTTCTTAACTTTAAATGCAGGAATTAGCAAAAATGATCAAAAATAAAATATCAAAAAGTTACAGTCTTTTTTAATAACCGAATAATAGAAGCTAAAAGAAAAAGATAATCATCTCAGATCCACTTGGGAGAGCTTTGAATTAAAAAATATCAAACAGCGCGAAAAATAAAGAAGAAATTAATGTTATAGCAGTTTATTCTGTTTAGGCGATATTTTCTAAACAAAGAAATCCGAATCATGTTTGGTATTTGTTGCATAGATAGAGTTTGGTTGTTTTGCTCAAGAAAATAATTATTTTTTGTTAAACGAGGGGGTGGATCAGAAAAAATAGAAGTCGCTGAATTTTGAGGGGATAATCGTATGTAAGATAAGAATAATACAAAATAATCATTTAGATAATAGAAGTTAGATTTGAGAAGATACCCATTTACTTTTTGAATTATTTTTGCTGAATAACATAAGCCCTAATGGAAAGATATGCCATGCTTTGACAAAAACAAATATGATGTGGTTTTCTACACTTGTGATCTAAATACTTGCGCTATTAGTTTATTTGGGAAATTATGTGAAAACAAAAAAGAAATATCAATCCAAAATTTTTCTTTCTCACGAAGTTTTAGCATAATCATAAGGAGTTTAATATTTATAATTTTGAGTAATTTACAGACTATCACAAAACCAGGATCATGTTGTTGGTACATGGCAAATGGTTATTGATTTCATTGACGAAAAAAGAAATACTTGTTTACAATTATTTATTTATTTTTTTTACAAAAATATCTTCTTGAATCCGCGTCATTCTTCTTCCTCTTCTTTAAGTTCTTTGAGATCAAATTATTTCATGAGGCTTGGGAGTCTTCTTGGTATTTGTTTCTTTTTGTTCATAAGTTTCTAGATGAAAGCGTTATTATGCAAGGACTTATTCTATCCTAGTGGCTTTCGCTGCTTTGACACAGCAGTTATGACTTTCTTGTAGTTCAGATGAGGATAATAAATCTTAAATTCTTTCATAAGATCGAAGTCATACATAAATAAATCTCTATTTTCATACTAATCTTCAAGTTCAACTTCAGTTAAAGAATTAATATTAATCTTGTGTTGACTTATTGGCATGCTATTAGAATTACTGTTTTGAGGAAATGGCTGTAAAATAATAGTTGCTTGTTTTCTTGAACTACCACTGTTGTTTTCAGAATTTCTTTAAACTAATCCCACTTTCGGAGTAGAACTAGAAGACTATGGATAACCACCTCCAACTCCTTTCTACCCTACCTAGTGAAATTGCTGCTGTTTATTTAACGATTACGAGAAGGAATCTACACTTGTTGGAGTAAAACCCAAAGGTTGTTTCTTCATCCCTGATGCATTTGAATTCAAACTTTGTCTTGATGGTGTCGAAGGGTTCGATGACTCTGGCTACCCAGACGAAGAAGATCCTGAAATCAACCCCATCTAAGAAGATTAACCAGCTTAAAACACATTATTATTACTTATCTATCCATGCGGCAATTCCTAGCCAGGCGATG
>Ga0302271_10001624_pt1 | contig 21413 bp, 8 predicted proteins | sample III_Bog_N1_1_FD_198767 | JGI IMG/M metagenome (GOLD analysis project Ga0302271, IMG submission 198767) | Peat permafrost microbial communities from Stordalen Mire near Abisko, Sweden - III_Bog_N1_1 | ecosystem: Environmental > Terrestrial > Soil > Wetlands > Peat | place: Sweden: Abisko... | reverse complement strand
AATCGACTGAGAATAGATTGTTGCTTTGTTTCTTAGCTTTAAGTTTCAGAAAGATAATTAATGGAATGATGAACACGATCAGCAAAAGCAAAGGAAGACATAAAGAATATGATATCCACAAGTGCTATTGGCTGAAGCACTCAAATTAATTATCAGCGATGATATAGTATTTCGACCCTATTTATTAGCAAAACATAATCGATGATAAGCTATTCACTAAGCTTGGATACAAGACAAAGTAGCTGTACACGAGAGTAGTTATTAAAGATCTATTTATTCAAACAAACAAAAAAGAGAATGAGTTATTTCACATATTTTTGAAGCCAAAAAAAAAACCTATTACCTCTTAACAATCTTCTATTTGATCTGCATAATAGAATTGTTGTCTGTGAATATCTGATAAAAATACACCATAATAATCGCAATCAGCACGTAAATCAATGAGTGACCTAGATTCCATAGCAACCTCAGAAAGGGCATCTTCAATGATTTGTTCAAGCCATATTGAATCATGAGACAATCTAGACTGTGCTCAGTAGAATCCAAGGGTGTTCCAATGTAGTTAAGAACTACTTTGACTTCATTAAGACCTTCAAAGTGAAATGCCCTGAGAATTGATACTAATTGTAGATGCTAGATTAACTTTTTTATCAAAAGTTCTAAGACTTAAGGAGATAAAGAAGTTCCGAAATTAATAATACCTAATTTTTTGAGATAGTATCCTTTTAAGATATTCTCTGCTTTTATGCTTGTCTTATAAGACAAATAGGACTAGTACAGCCCATTGCAGAGAAGAATAATGATCAAGGACAACATTCTATAAATATTCCATTGATTTTCAGTACACTAAATACACTTGAAGTTAGGTAATTTTCCATAGGCTCCATTATCAAATGTATTATCGTAGTCACAGCTTTCACACAAAGGTCCAGTGACTCCTCGAATGCAATTCAAAAAGCTTCATTTTATTGCAAAAATAATCAAAAAATAATTAAACTAAGAGAGCATTTATCCTTACCGATTTGAACTTTTGTCTGTTATTGTCACCACACAATTGGAGGATTGATTGCACAAGATAATATTGCTTGACTCTGGTTCTATCCAATAGCCATCTTTGGGAATAAGAATGCTACCAGAACAGTATTTTGCTAAGATCGGACAATCCTTGCATTGTAAGTTATTTTTACTTGAAGGATCAACTATGGAATATGTTTTTTCTTAGCACAAAAAGCATTGCTGAAATTCATTTTGGTTATCAATGGTAACTTGGCTGATTATTTCTCCTACAATACACTTTCGAAATTCAACATTTGAGTTCTCTGTTTTCAGGAGAATAGTTGAAGAAGATGAGGTTATGTAGCTAAGAGAGTTTTTGAAGTAGAAAAATGAAGAACTCTCTGGTTTAAGCAACATGCTCAGTGAGATTGAGACTACTCCTTTGCTTTAGCTTGTTGCTAAATATTCTGTTTTAGGGGAGTAGGAGTTGAAATAGATGTCAGGGGAAACTACCTCAAAAGTGAAATACTAAGACAGCTCATCAATTATGACTTGGTATTTAGATTTGTCATATTTAGGTTCATTCGGCAAGGACAGAGTAACAATGTTGTTCTCTTCGTCGAAGTATGACAAGTTTATCTTGCAGAAAAAAAGAAAAGCAAATAATTTTTTATCAAATATTTTAAAAATATGTTACCGAAAAAAATGGCATTTTTACAACTCATTATTTTTTCAAAAATCTTACTAAATACTTGATCTGCTCGCTACTCGAGGCAGCAGTGTGAAGTTGCTCAAGAGAATCCTCATTAACTTGCAACTTCTTTGGAAGCATAGCAAAGTTATTCCCATATAGAATCGCAGTGTTATCTTTAATAATTCTTGAAATTTCCGTAGAAATCTAGGTAGACTCGTCAGATGATAGATATCTAACACCTCCTCCAATTAAAGCAGAATTCCCTGTAATTATTGAAGGAAATCCTTCTAAAACAGATATTTTAGATTCTACTGAATAAATTCCTCCTCCAGAAAGATCTGCAGTGTTCTATTTAACCAGAGCTTGGTTTAGGACAAGTGACGAATCTGAGATGTAAATCCCACCTCCGTGATGGCTGCATTTGTTATTAATTATTGTGGAATTCTCTAAAGTAACTTATTAGATATTTGATATTAACAGAGCAGCTCCAGAACAAGAAGAACATGTTAGATATTTCATTGTCGAGTTTTTCATTAAAACTGTGAAATCATTATTTTGTATCGAAGAGGACATTACAATAGATGAATTAGTGTTTTCAGTTGATTAGCCACTATTAGAATTATTAAATGTTTCTGAGATTATCTCCAAAGTATCGATTATTACATATGAATCAAGAATCTAGCAATAGCTGCCAATTTAATGATTCTCTTTAAAACTATTGGAGACAAGTGAAAGTGATTCAATCATTGAAAAATCTAAAACACTCTAGACTTGAGAAGAATTCAAGACTGTCATGTTCTTTACTGTAAGGCTGCTTACTAAATCTGCTTTCAACAATGAATTTACTTAATTCACAGAATCAAAATAAATATCTAAGATTTCAACTATCAGTCCTCCTTGGATGTTGAAAAAGATATTCTTCAAGGAGGAAAGGATATCAGTAGTACTATTGCTGCTAAGATTCAGCTAAGTAACATTGGAGAAAGTTACATTTTAAAGTTTTATGGTTGTTTATTCAGCTTAGTTTGAGCTCACAATCTGCGAATCTAAGCTTGTAAATATCGTTGTGTCGTTTAATTCCAAGAAATTATCAAGTCTAGCGTTTATCAATGAAATATCATAGAGAGTGATGTCATCTGTTGTGTACATCATTTTAATCAGAGGATCAGATGTCTTCTAAGGCTAAAATTTAACATCTTTGAATGCTAAAGTATTTATTGAAATTTCAGAACTGGTGTCGATTTTCAAAAGAGATGCAGGGAAATCGATGTTTTCACCATGAACATTATCAAAACTAATGATGTCAACTCGCAATAAATCAATGAAAAACTAGGATACAGTATTCTAACTAAGCAATAAAGAGCTCTCAGTATCAGTGGGTAACATTCTTAAATTCGTTGTATCTGAAGTAGATAATGAAGAAGAAAATAATTAGATGCTGGAAATATTGAGTGATGTCAGATTCTCGCAGATAATGAACATCTACTGATATGATTAAGCTACGAGAGCGCTGTCTTGACCACTTAGAGAGCTTTCTAATGTGACATTACTTTAAACCATAGATATTTTTTATTCGCTTGAAGCTATTTCGGCAGCAGAATTTTGAATCATTATCAAAGCAGATTGAGTTTGTTTTGTGTCGTATGGCACAATGAAATTAGTATTAACCCATGAGATACTCGAGCAATTTCTGAAGTTCATCTGCTAGATAATTGTTATGTCTGAGAAGATAATATTCTAGAAGTTTCTCAAGTAGACGTATCCTGTTGTTGTTGTTGTTGTTTCCGGAAGAAGAAAAGTACCATTCTTGAAAGTTAAGCTGGAAATAGAAGAATTTGTGAATAGAGTTATTTTCGCGTTAGGCAAGAAATAGACTGAGAAACCTTGAAGATCATATGAAATAGTGAGGCTTTGTGAGCTTTCAACGTACGGTGCAAGTATAGCTGAGTTATTCTAATGTACTTGGAAATTTATTTGATTTGTGAGAGGGTTGCTAGTTATTGCATTCAGCAGTTATCTTTCCTGAAGCAATGCATAAACTTATAATTTCATGGATTTCTTGCAAGATCCTGTTGAACTCTGATTCTTTGAATACCTCTTCAATAATACTTTCTGTGAAAGCCCTCCATTCTAGTTGGCACCTTTCAGCCAGAGAATTAGTTAGAAATTCTCAACCTTTATACTGCAAGTATGCAATTTAACAAAATAGTATTGTGATAATGTCTTGACTAAAGAAATGTTAGAGACTTAATTCCAAGAATAGATGTAAATCGCATCGATATCTACGATGAGAAAGTATTTTTCAGATTAATTTCCTCCTTCAACAAGCTAAATATCAGTTAGATCACTAAAATGGTAGTTCAATATCTAAAACATTAAGCCATAATTTCCAGGTAAAATCGAGTGGATTCCTATTCCTTTTTGGCCCATAACAGCCATTAGAGAATGGTTTAGGAAAATAAGTTTGAATTCCCCTCGAGTGTGCATGGGTAGTCGTATCTATTCAGTGAACTAAGAAAAACAAAGCAAATTTTTTTATAAAATGTGGGTTTTCAAAATCTGTCTAAAGCTGAATGATTACTTTGAGATAACTAGCATCAGCTGATAGAACAATTAGATTGTAGTCATCTACCAAGATTACTTAATTCCATTGAGTTTCTACCTAAGCGCAGCGAAGAGCACCATCGAGATTATTATGTATGACTTCCAGCAGCTAAAGAGAAGAATTAAAGAATAATACATCATTATCCTGTCCAATTATCACCAAAAAATGTTTTTCAGTAACAGAGTTAGTTGGTAATATCTCAACAATACTGAAAAATTCAATGTCATTTGAAGTATCTGCTAAAATAACCATAGGTTTCTCACTTTAGATATCTGAGTAGCAAGAAAGGTAAACTCTAAAATCAAAGGTTATAGCTGCCACACAAGCATCAAGGGCAACTACTTTGAGGATTGAAGTGTCTACATTCGCAGCTGATACTCCCCAAGATGATTCAAAGAGTATTATTTCTTCTTTTAGGGAAAATGAGCTATTCACTTAAACCATTGAAAACCTTCTTACGAGGGTACCAGCGACACCTAAAATACTATTATTCTGCTTGTCAAAGTCTTCAAGCATGTAATCGAATAGGTAATCATCCCAAGAGACACTAAATAAGAGTCCTTTAGATTGATCAAACAAGCTCATCGATTTGCTGGCTTCGATAATTAGACAATATTAATCGAAAAAGAACAGTGAACCAAATCTATTTAATCCATTAATCGTTGATAGTGGATAGCTTTGTAAGATTGACAGTGTTTCGAAATCAAAGAAAATAATATTTGAGCCTTTCCATTGCAGGAAAACTACTATTTTTGGAGACATAAGCAATGAAGAAACAGCAGCTGCAGAATATAAATTAAACAGCTAATTACTAAACGGAAACACCTCTGAGAAATCGTAAATTACCGCTTAATAGAATATACTTGTATCAATGACTATGAAAATGTCTCTTAGATTATCATAGTATGTGGATGAAGACTCAAAGAACATCACAAAATCAGATGTCAATGAGAAAAGAACATTTCCAATTATCAAAACCTATTTATGCTCTATGAAGATATATTCTTAATAATAAGGGTTCCAATTTATCTATGGATATTACCTAGTATTGTAGGTTGCAACGAGCTTCGAAGTAGCCACATTGATGATTGATAAGAGATCACTGCTTCCTTACAGCGATTATAAAATAAAGATATTTTCCTTGGAGCATCCGAAATACGAGTAGTCTCTTAAGAACACATAACTGAACTATTTCTCTTGTTCATTCTTCAAAGGCAGATCATAACCTTCTATTTTTGAACTGTAGGAGACGAACATCATCTTCATAGGCACACATTCATTGATAGGATAACTCTGCAAAACATTATCTGAATCTGCTGGGATTGTTTTGAGGATTTTATATGTTTCATATTAAAGAATATCAATTTATTAGTCATAGGCGGAGATAATAAATGATTACCTAAATACATTAATAGCAATATAATCAGAAAAAAAAGCATGGTGCTGACTGGAATATTAGAAATCTGGTTTTTTATAACTTATAAATGGGTAGTTTGTTTAGTCAATTATTCCAAGAACAATGGAATCTAGAAATTCAATCGACTCAAAGACAGTAGTGACGGATTTAAATTGAATTGATTCATTAGTTTTGAAGATGCCATCCTTGAAATAATAGATCCCAGACTTATCCATGTAGACATACGGCTGAAATTGGGATATCATTCCAAAGCAATTATAGCTTTCATAGCATAAATCAGAGAATTGATGTGTATATTGTGGTGCTGAAAAATCATTTAAGTTGTAGATGAAAAACTAATAATCAGAGCAAAACATCAGAAGACTGAATTAAGAAGAGAGAATATCTTCGAAAGGATGGCATGTAAGGTCATAATCTAGTTGAAGCAGTTTAGATTCACCGAAAATATCATATATCCAAATATAAAAATCCCAATTGGAATCAGTGAAAACCAGGTATGCGATTCCATGTTATTAGCCTGGCATCATGTTATACATGGAAATATCGGATTAAGGCAATATAACTTTGGAAGTTATCCGACTGATGATGTTAGGAATCAGCTGCAGATTCGTTTTTAAGATGCCGCTATCGCTGGTGAGATAGATGTTCTCTTGTGAATTTGTGGAGAGCATAAAAATCTCTTTATTTAAGTTATCTAGCTTCAGGAAATGACCATTTTGTGCCATAATATGATTGAATTATTTTTCAAAGTTGGACTCTTCAAGCTCATGAGAGAGAGTCAATTCAGTATTACTGATTTAGTTTACTGCGAAATCCTTGATTATGTAATAGCTGATTGTGTATTTGAAAGCTTCATCTGTGTTTTTTCAAAGAACACCATTTGAGAAAAAATTACAACTCAAGAAACAACAATATTGTGAATTTTGTTTAAGAATAAGATTTACCTGATGTAATCGAGTAAGAAGCAATGAAGATCAGGTTTGAATCTGTTTCAAGGACATATCTTGTCAAAATCAAGGAATTATAACCAGTGGATGTTTTAAATATTATCGAACTGGGGTGCAGTGTGTTGAAAACTTACAAAGTGCTTGGATCCACGAGGATGTAAGAGATTGTAAGGTCCAATGCTATTGTTGAAATAACTATTAGATTTATTTCGATTTTGATATCAAAAATAATAGAATCAGCTGGTAACTCTATGGTATTAGTTAATTTTATGCTCAAAGTAGGTAGATCGTAGATTAGTAATGTGCTGCTATCTGCAATCAAGAAGAAAGACGATGCATCGATAAACTTAAAGAAAGGTGTGCTTTCGTTGATGGTTTAGGGCGAATTCATGGATTCTGTGACAGCACTGAAATACATAATCTTCGAGGAAGGCTGAGATTTATTGAAAATAGCGATTGTATTATCAAATTGAGCAACGCTTAGGGAATCTCCTGAACAAAGAGGTATTAACCCTAACATAGGAGTTACAAAATAATTGATCATTTCAGTAGTATCTGAGTTAAAGAGTTTGCCTTGAACGAATGAAGTAGAAGAAGTAGAAGATAGCGAAAAAGTCTGTAATTCATTAAAATAAGCAACTTTTTTTAACTTAAGATTGAAAGAGTTCAGGTAGATTATCGATGTCAGTTATGTTCTGGAATCACTTGGATTTGTATGTTTGAGCCCAAAGATAAGGACGGAAGCATGTTAGCTATCTATCTGCATCATCACATTCGTCGAATCAACGATATGTAGCAATCCTAAGGGATTCTCTGTTTAATCTCCACTAGATATTTCCTCGATCTGATTTTCAAGAACTACCCTATTGTTCTTGTAGATCAGTGCTTTGAAATAAAAGAGATAGTTGAGTGTGATTAGAATGTGTGTATCTCTGTAGGTATCCTTCGCTAAAGCTATGATCTAAGTGAAATCTACATTCAGCGAGGATGATTTCTCAGAAGTACAGGAAGAAAACAAACTAGATGTGCTGCCAGAGGAATTCATCCATATCACATTAGAATCTGTTAATATAAGGAGTTTCTCTGCAATTGTTGCAATATTGCTGTGCTTAAATTGCTTTTTAAGAGTGCTACTGAAATCGAGGATTTGATTCTTTAACGTTAATGAGGCATTAAAAATATCGATAGGTAAATGCTAGAAACTGTCTAGACAAGCTAAATAAATAAGGATATTCCCATTTGAGTCTAGAGTTTCCATTTGAATGAGGTCATAGCTATTAAAATTTGATATTGTAGAAGTTGGATTGAAGGTAAATGAGGAGTCAATTAAGGCTATTTAAGGGATATAATATAGAGAAATCGAAGCATCTGAGGAAATTAGAAAACTACGAGTCTATTCTGCATATCCACAAGCTACAATTGTTTCAGTTAAATCTTAAATAATGAATTAAAATAATGATGCCTCAGGGACCCACAAGATAGCTGAATGCGTCTTGCAAAATAAGACAGCTCCTTCCTCAGGAATATAAAAGGAATTTATGAAATTCTATTAGCTTTAAATCAATGAAGCAGATGAAGAAGTGGATGGAAGTTAGGTTACAGACTCTGCGATGGTGCCATTATCCCCAGCAGAGATTGTGAGCACTTGAGAGCTAGAAAAGAAAAAGATTGAATTTTCTGTTGTAGCAATCTATACCAGCTCTAGGTTGGCTTTATTTTAACTCTAGAAGACAATGTTTTAGCTCCATAAGATCATCACCGATGCTATTAGTTCATGTGATATAAAAAATCAATGATAAAAGATTATTTCTTGAATTGTTACTCACCTATTAAATGGCTGCTTTGAAATGTGAGGATGTGAAACTAATCATTTGATAGAAATATCCAAGAATACTTGTTGTTAATCAGCGTACTTGGCAAGGTTGTTCTGTTGATTAATTGCCAATTTTGGTATTAATCAATAAATTTATTGTAAATCACAAAGAAAGAATCGCTGATAGTTTAAACAGATAGGATCGGACTGGATCCATCGATGTAAATATTGAAGTCATCGCTGCTGGGAGTGTATCCACGAACTTCGTAGCTATTATAGAAAAGTAAACTCTCTGAAGGACCATCTGATACTTGCACGCCCTCTGTTGTTTATAAATCACTGTAAGAATCACTTGCAGACAAGATAAAAAATATATGAATTGTTGAATCAAACAGGTTTAAGATACCATGAAAATAAGAAAGAAATCTTGGGTTTGAAACATTACAAATAATGCAGTAATAAAATAGCCTTCTTTGGGGAATTGGAAAATTAAAAACAACCTTTAGAGCTTAAACCACTCACTTTGTTCTTATGCATTACCTGCTGTAGAAGTAAAGCAGTTTGATGCCAAGTCGATGTCTCCATCTGAAGATCCACATAATTCTACTAGCTCGCAGAAATTCATGTCGTTTGCGATATAGCCCTCTGGACAGACACTTGCTGTTAAGATTTCTCCTGTGAGTTCGTTTTTAAAAACGACTTTATTAGAGGTAGTTGAGAAAATGCATTTTGATGAGCTCAAATCGAATCCATCTTCACATGTTTCGCATTCATAAGTAGATGTTTATGCTTTACAGAATCGAATAGATTTTTCATAGCAAATCCCCTATTAAGATAATAAATAATAATCAGAAGAACATGCAGTGCCACATTTATTGGTTTATTCTGCAATCGAACAAGAAAGACATTCATCAGCTGAAGGCCCATAGCAAGTTAAGCACAACGTATGACATTTTTGGCAGGATTCCAGACCTGCATTGTAGTACCCATCACCACAAGAGAAAAAGGAGCATTTAGTGATGGTTACAAGCCAAAAAGCAAAGAGTAATAATAATTTCATCTCTTTTTTTCTTCTTTTTTCTAATCACTGATGATTTTTGTTTCTCCACAGTGACTAATTTGTTCTTTCATAAATACTTTGAAGGCTAAAAGAAACTGAGTTTTTCTATCTTCTTATAATTCAAGATTTTTTTTGGTTTTAATTGATATTAGTACGTTTTAAGATTTATAATTGTCAATCGAATTCATGAAGAAATGCAATTAAAATAGCATATTAAATACTCTGTTTTCGCAGTTAAAAGTGCAAAATCAAATTAGACTAGACTCGCACACATAGAATAATATTAATAGAAAGAATCTTTGTTGTTTTCAAGAATTACTTGTTTGTTCTTCTTTTTTCTCCTCTTCCTCTTCCTCAGCTTCTTTCTTATTCTTCTCATTATTAATATGAAATTTGTTAAAAGATAAGCTTTTAAAATAATTAATGTTTCCAGCAGTTTCTTTCTTGGGATCTTCATTTAGCATCTACGAGTTTAACAGAAGGTCTTACTGATAGAAACTTTTGCTTTCACGATTCATCAGATTATGATTTGTAGAGAAGATATCCCCTTGAGAAGTTAGAGGGGCATGCTCAGTGAATCTCTAATTATTGAGAATCAGAGCTGATGGAAACTAGAGCGTTATCATTTCTTATTCGTCTCGTTTACTAAAAATAGAAGATTAGTGCGATTAGTGGGGGTAAGGTAAAAAATACATTAATATTTTGATTTTAAGAAAAATAAAAAAGCTTGATAAAAAAACAAAGGATTCATGTGAATGTAGTTTTTCCTCTAATTATGAATATTAAGTGGCTTACTTCTCAGATGAGGTTGATTTTAGAATGTTGCTTGAGAAAATACCTGGATTTGTAGGGAAAAAATTATCAAAAAAGCAACGATTAAAGACAAAAGAATAACTCTTTTGAGATCAACGAAAACCAAATTTTATGTTTAAATTTAACTAAATAAACGATTCCTTACAATTTTCAGTAGTTTACGGCTCATTTTTATTGATCAAAGAAATCACAGGAACTAACTTTGCAAACTTTGATTCTTAATTCAAGGGAACACTTAGAGCACTCAATTTCAGTCTATGCACTTTAAGAATAGCTTTGAGTTTCTGCCAGGCTTTGTGTGATCGAATACTGCTTTCGATTTTGATTGTGAATTGATCGATTACTTTTGGGAATATTTTTTTTAATTGCATTATGATTGGATAGTACCAACTCTTCTCATTGTAAGAAATTTTATCAGAGACAACAAGCTTAAAGAACTACAGGAAATATACAACGTTCGTGAGGATTAGCAATGAAAAATAGATTGGTTGGAAGACTTCATTAGTGGAGGTGAAGTTCAGTAAAGCAAATTGAAAAGAAGCAAAAATGCTAAAACTGCTGAAAGAATCGAGTTGGTTAAAGAACTTCCGTTTATACGGCTAAGTCAAGTATGTTAAGCGGGAGTAGACGAGAATGATCAAGCTGATGACAGATCCTGCGATGATTTAGGACGAGTTTAAGAGGTTGATCAAGAAAAACACTAGAGATTTTGTGATAATTTTGTAGAGTTCCCAGTAATAATACTTGTCTTAATATTCAGAGTAGAAGAAACTGTATTTCAGATAGATTAAGGAAGTGTACAGCTTATTTTTATTTTTTCTAAGCTAAAATGCAAAGATTCTCAACGGAATAAGAACTGTAAGCAATATCAAAATAGGTAATCCTACATAGTACCCGAAGATTGTGTGCTATGTATCGCCGCACTCAAATTAAACATCTGCTAAAACATATTACTTTGAACCTATCTAGGTGCAAGCTATAATTTCTATCAGTATCAATACTATGCTTGGGTAGAGGAGATAGTAGAGATAAAAGAACGATGTCCTAATGTATCTGTAATTCAACAAGGATAGGGATAAATATTCATTTCAAAAAAAACACTTATTTTTTATGATGAAAATTAATAAATTACCTTTTGAGGAAAGATAAGATAACTGTGAATTTCTGATTTTTAAGAGAAATGAGGCAATAAGTGGTTATGATCACAATCGCGATGATAAAATACAGCAGAATGTTGAAGAAATTGACTAGCAAGCGCACGTACACAAATTAGATTTATGAAGAATCGTAGGATGAATTAGGGAGAAGGTTTTCGATGAGGAAGCAGTCTAAAGAGGATTTAGTGGTGGAAATAGGGTTGCCAAAGAAATTCATAACTAGAGATAGACCTGAAGGAAGGTTGAAATTGAATTTTGAGATGACTTGCAGGAGTTGGAAATGATTAATGAGCTGCTTAAAAATGATGCTCTGTTGCTTAGAGTTGAGAGAAAATCCAAAATTAATGATACCAGCACGTTTGAGATACATGCCCTTGACGATGTTTTGCATGTAGTTGCTGATTTTGATAGACAAATAACCCAGGTATGTCCCAAAGAGAAGCAACATGGAAAATGAAAGAAGGATTTAGTTATTTTGCTCTGAAGCTGCATTGCAATTTGTGCAAGAATATTGCCCTGTTCTTCCATACCTTGAGTTTGACTAGGATAACATGTAATAGTCGCAGCTTTAACATTTAGGACCATATGACCCAGAAATGCAATTCAAGTTCCTGTTGGGGAAAGAAGAATATTTTAAAAAAATATTTTTTTGGTGATTTTTAGGAATCATTTTTTGTTCAAAAATTTTTTAAATAAAAATGTTAATTAATCATACTTGGAGAGATTTTGGAGGCAATTCTCTGGCGCTAAGTCACAATAAAGGATTGTGGAAGTCCCTGGTTCCAGCCAATAGCCAGAGTATAATTCAATAGTGCTGCCTGCACAACTTTTAGCTTGGTCAGGGCAGTTTTAGCAGATTTAATCAAATGAAGTTGGGAAAACAATCGAAAATGTATTATCCTTGCAGATTTTACATTCATAATAGCCATTCTAAAAGATAGAATTGAATACTTCTCCAGACTGGCAGGCACGGAAAATGGATTTTATTTTTAATTCAGTTATCTTTGTTTTCCATAAATAATTTGAATCAATATTTGTCAGAGGGGCTTCAATATTAAATGAAGAAATTGTAGAAGGCTTAAGTAGCATAGCTACTTCAATGTAACTAGTGGTATCCTCAAAGGAGTTCAAATAGTTCTAACCATGTAGCTTAATTTTTCTTAATTCTCCTGCAAAAACAATCTCCGGTGAGGTTAAAGTAAAACTTTTGTAGGATTCCATCTCCTAAAAGATGGAATAATATTTATTTCCTAAGGTTTTCTACTCTTCAGTGAAGGATGATACTATGTTCAGAGGTTTTCCAGCTTCATCAAACCATGTAATTAGGATCTAAAAGGATATTATGATCAAAAGTTAATCAAAAAATAGGGAAACAAAATAAGCAAAAAGGTTACTTTCTCTTTTTGCAAAGATTAGGAGGAAACACAGTTGAATGAATTAAGGATTTGATTCTCGTTTTCAACAATGAAGTGAGTAGGATACATTGCAACGTTATCCCCATAATATTTAGCAGAGTTCGAATTAAAAATATCCTTGAAAAGATCGGTTATGATGGAAGGTTGGAGTGATTCAGAAGAAGCAAAATAGCGCATTCCTCCACCTATGAGAGCAATATTTTACGATATTATTGATTTAGAGAGCGAAGAAAGATCGTTGACAGATATTAAAGAGTCGATTATGTATAATCCACCTCCAGAGAGTTATGCTGAGTTATTACTGATCATGATGTTTTGCAGAAAAATCACAGAATTCTATGCGAATATTGCTCCTCCGTTGAAGTTAGAATCATTATTTAGAAACTAAGAAGAAATAATGAGCAATCCGACTGTTTTCGAGCAATAAAGGGCAGCTCCATCTCCTTGGGAGTTCACAACACCAACAATTTTTGAATTAGTTATCTAGTAATTAGCCTCTCTGAGCGAAATACTTTGATTCAAATCATCTATCAACTAGATTTTAAGAGCTGAAAATAGCACATGAGGAGATGAATTGGTTAGGATTCTTTGTTGGCTCCAGGAAATTGTATTGATTATCAAACTATCAATTTTGAAAGGAGTCTTATTAATACCGATGTAATTGTTGATTAGATAACAATTTTCTATTAGAATTGTCTTCAAAGTCATTGCTTATGAGCTCACAGAATTCAGGAGATATTCTGTATTTTTTAGAGCCAAAAAACTGATGTTTGTCGCAGAAGTAGAAGTTGTCTGCGAAACAGAAATAATCGATGAAAATCCTTTTGCAATATCACTAATTTTCACATGATTTAAGAATACTATCCCACCGACAATGCTGAACAAAGGAGATTCTGATTCATCTAAAGGAGAAATGTTATCGATTGTAATATCAGAAATATTAATAACAGAGGAAATTGACTTGGCACTAGTTGTAGAGACTTTTGATTTTCGTGAAATTACTGATACGGAAAACAAAGCATTCGAAATCTTCAGGAACTCAGCAAACCTACAAAAAGTTGCATTTACTTTTGTTATCGTTACTCCCAGCTGAGATCCAGTGATTTAAAACAATGAATTGTACTAAGGAAATATTAGTAGATTCTGCATTATTCTTGTATTCGAATTTGTGTTCACAGCCCGTAAGGAAATATCCACTATGGACAGGTTCTTAACTAGAGTCGTGTTGAGTAGATTAGATGGAATACACACTTAGAAAGCTGTTAGTTCAGATAGAGAAACAAAATCAGAAGAAGTCACATTCATGAATGTTCCAGCTATGTTTGATGAAGGGTAGGTTCCAGCATTTTATGATTAACTTGACAGATTTATTTTGGTGATTGATATAGTTGAAACGTTAATTGCAGAAAGAAGCTAGAATAGTATGATCGGCTGAGTAACGTTAATTTAATTCATGATTAATTTACCAGATACCTTTGTGTTGCTTACAGAAATAACTGCTTAGCTTAATCCAGTTGCATCATCATCCGTTATTTTAAGGATAATCTCAGATAATATTATCTTCCCAATATCTTTGATGCATTCTCCCTGATAAAGTTATGTTTTAAAACACCACTGACTCAAATCCTACCAAAAAAAGCGATGTTTCAGCTAAATCGATGGTTCCATTTTTAAACACAATCGAAGAAATATCTTGATTTGAAATTGTTATCACATTGTTGACTGCAGATCCATCATAGATTCCTACATAGAATCCTTGCAAATCATATTCCAACTCGAGGGCTCTCTCTTATTAGATATCAAAATAAGTTGGAATATTAATTACTTATCCTGAATTTTAAATCACCATCACAATTCTCTGTATTCGATTAATATTCTAGAAATTAATATGATCAAATTAATACATTTGCTCTGCAGCTTCAGGGTTGATTTGGGTCTCAAAAATGCAGGAATTTTCATCAAAAGTAGGGTTTAACCATTTATTCTTTGAGAAATCAGCGATTTCGATTTGTAAATGCTTTATCTCCGACTGGAAATTCATAGAAATTATTTATAGTATCTTCTTGTTGTCAGTGATTTCTATTTGCATATCTTGCAATGAATTCTAAGAACAAGATATTTTATCAATGAGTTTGTAGGAAGATGTCATCCCATGCAACAGATACACGTAGATGTTACTTAAATCAGTAATCACAAAGTATTAATCCTCTAAAAGTTGAACATCACTTATTTTCAAGAAATCTGAATTCTCGATAAGATAGATTTCAGCTAATGAAAAGCTATGACAGTCGAATATCATAACACTTGAGACTGACACTACTGCTATCCATTTAGAGTTGTTGAGGCTGATCAAAGAAGACTGGAAGGGAATGGAGGATTTTGCTGAAAAGTTAATAGATGAGATAAGATGTGAGGTTTGATCGAAAGAAACTGAAAATGCATAAAGATAAAAATCATCTGTCACATAAATTGAGGATAAGTCTGAATCAGCAAAGATAGTGTTAATATTAGTCAGAAAACTTGAAAACTGACTGATAAGTGATAAGGTATCTGATAAAGTGTAGACTTATAAAGAGCTATTAACAACCAGTAGAAGAATTTAGCAATCATTAATAAAAGAAACAGTAAAATCTATCTCAGAATAATCTAACTAATTTGCAATAAGAACAGAATAAGCAGCAGTGTAAGGAGGTGAAGATGCTGATTGAAAATTTATTAGCTGCAAGGTATTGTCGTTTAAAATAACACCAAGGAAATTTCCTTAAATTCTTGTTGAGAGAATGGTGACACTTGTCGATGGTGAGAATATTATTGTATTAAGTACAGCAATCTCGTCTGGATTAGTTTGAGTAGTAAAGGTTAAAAGTTAGATTTGTTTTGGTGAATACAAAAATATCTAGGAACAATCTGAAGTGGAAATGATTTTGGAGTCAACATCAAAGATGATTTCCTTGAGAATCCGCTCTTTTGAGAAAATAATTAGCTGATTCTTGAGAACTACCAAGAAATAATCTTTCTGCAACAGAGAAGAAGTTTCAGTTGTAGAATATTATGAAAGTTTACATATTTTCCAACTTTGCAGACAACCAGAGTCTTGAATTGACTGAGCTTGAAGCACGATATCAACAGTATTCAAGGAAATATTGAACTTCTTAATTCCCAATGTGGTAGCATCAAAGTACCACATTCCTTAAAATCCAACGAAATAAGCTGAAGATTAGTATTCTAAAGCTACATTGTTCCTTTATTTCAATAATGTATTTGACGTTCTCAAAGCTATTTCGTTGAAAGGAAACAGATTTTGTAAGTCAATACAAGTTAAAGTTGAGTATGTATCCTTCAAATTAACTTGCAGCATGCGATTACTTGAAGAATCAATAAGAAATTAATCGAAATTTCCATAATACTAGAGAGTCGTGTTTAAGGAAAAAAATGAGTCTACTATTCGAAGAACTGATCTGGAAGGGTAGTATTCCATTGAAATCGAGTAAGCATCGTCTACGAAGATAGAACTATACTTCTACTGGATTTTATAATCAATACTATGTGTGAATAGATCTGTTGTTAAATCATCCATTGAAACCACAGAAATAACAAAAGATGTATTTAGTTCTTTCCAAAATACTAGATTCCCAGAGTAGCAACCTAAGAAATGCCTTCCAAAGAGAGAATTAAACAGCGGGTTTGAGTTCTTCACAAACGGAAGGGCATATCCTATTTAAGAAGAAACAAGCAGCATCACAAGAGCAGACTCGTCACTGCACATTACAAAAAGATCATTCGCAAATGTTAGATTATCGATTTCTTTTGAAATCTCCAGGAGTATATTCATATCAAAGTCCTTTACCTGCACGGTAATATTATCCGTGAAGCTATTTTTATACCCAAGAACTATGATAGACCCAAAGATATTTAATTTCAGTAATATTTGTCCACTAGAAACTAAAGATACTTTAGAGTATTTTAAAGTCTTGAAGTTGCTGTCTGTGATATCAAACTAATATATCTAACTATTAGTCCCATCGAAGAGAAGCATCGAATTGTCAGTTTCTTTAAATTCATTTGTAGAGATTGAAAAAGTAAAACTTTCTATTGATTATGTGTAATTATACAAATAATTGATAGCTCCAATGCCTGAGACAAACACGATGGGGGCTGTTTCTGAAAACAACACTGAACATCCTGAGGAAGATTATGATCCTGAATTGCAACTAGATATTGAAATCGAGAAGGTTAACTGGTTTTACTTGTTCAGATTGAAAGTTTTAAGAATCTGCTCATCACATAAGGTAATCAAATTTAAAGTCTTGAGATATTTTGGGGGAACATTTTAGCATCTACTGATGAAATCATATTCAATGTCGTTTATACCTTCTAAGAAAGAGAAAACAAGTAGTTTTTCAGTTAGGTATGGAGTTTGCTAGGCGATAAACAGCATGACTAGACTTCGTTCCACTAATTGAATATTCAATATCGTTCCTTCAAATGAGTAACTTAGTTATTATCCAAAGGGCAAGAGCATATTACCGATAACTAGCCTATCCCTCTTGATATGCCCTCTGTTTATCTAATCCGAATTTGTCAGAGCACTTGAATAGCCATATTAAATATTATTAAGTAGATTATTCTTCCTACCCAAAAAAGGACCAGATAATAACGTGTAATCAAAAGATCCTAGATTTTCTATATTTTCTGTATTTTAGATCAATTGTATGAAGGAATATGTGTAAATTGGGTTGGATTTATCAATGGAGAAGGTTACTTTGGTCTGACAAAACAAAAAATGTTCCAGGTCTATTAGAAGAAAAAAATAAAGTTAATTTGAACAAAGAATCTTCAAAATAATGTGAGCCAAAATCAACTATTTTTAAATGAAATTTACCGTATTCTTAAGCTGTAGTCAAAATGAAAAGTGAAGGTTCATCTTGGTATGGTACAGAGGAGAAATAAAAAGGAATCTATTGCTAGCCTAAATCTTCTTACCAATCATTTAACACAGTGTATGTCATTGGGATTATAGAACTGAGATATGTCAGAGAAACTAAATCATATACCTGATAGGTTGTGGTGACAAATATTTCATTGTTAAATTATTCGCCGTAGACAATTAAAACATTGAGATCTTGGGAGAAAATTGCATTGAAATTTTAATAATAACCTGATGTACTTGTTTAGAGGTTGTGTGATTGAGAGAATAACTGGCTTAATGGCTGCTAGTTGATGTCTTACAGATATATCATAGTGGAAGAGAGGAAAAGGAGATATTTCTCATTTAGAAATTGTATAAATATGATTTCAGGTAAATCGAGAATAGAAAATTCTGTTTTTACAATAATATCGATAATTTATATCAAAAATGTTGAATTTTAAGAATCACTATCGGCAAAAGCAATCAAATGCGCTGGAGAGGAAGAGCTGATGATAGAGATTTGTTTAGTAGAAGCTACAGTTGTAGTCATTTATTTTAAGGATTTCCCTTCGATGTTTGAGAATATCCCGAGAGTTTAAGTGAGTAATACATCAGATGAAGCAAGAATTGTTAAAGGAATAGCAGAAAAGAGAGTAAAATCTTTAAATATTTTAGTTTCAATGGTCTAGAGTGTACAATAAGAGAAGGTTATTTCAATAATAAATGGATCGATTTTGTTTCTTAGCAAGATAAATAGAATGCACATTTGGGTGTCTAAGTTCACACTCAGGTAAGTATTTTCTATTGTTTTGACATTGCCTATCAATATTTAATGCTAAACGCTAAGAACCTTACTAACTACCTAGCCCATGTCTCTGGCTACTACAACTGAGAAACTTTTATCAAAATTGAACCCAACTAATATGTCTACCTTTCTGATTCCATCTCTTGCAATGTCTGCTTGGAGTACCTGGAAATTAGGAAGTAGAAGCTCATATTCTAAGATGCATTCGTTCAAGATATTCTACTTTGGGATGAAATTCTCAAACAACTCCAAATTATTCTGATATCCGACGAGTAATTATTCGTTATTGTTGATGTCTGTCCAAGCAAGGAGAGCAGAAACGTCGAAACGATCGATTTTGATTGTTTTTATGAGATTAAAAGTACTATTATAGACTAGAATACTGTAAATCTAAGAAAAACCTAAAGCATAAAGAGTATTCGGTGAATCAGTAAGATAATAAATGTCATTTACGTGAGTCAAAGCAAGTGAGGGTGATGAAAATAAATATTATCCTTCTAAAGCAATCAGTTAATCAATAGTGTAGATGTCCATGCTATCACTAAAGGAAATCGCACACACTTTAAACTGAGGTAAAAAGTAGTAATTAGTGATTGTTCGTTATCCTTAGTAAAAAAATTCTTAAACATTTATTGTATTAATTTAGGCTGTAAAAACGGATATGGAAGTCAAGATAACTAGAGTGGATTCAGATTTATCAGAATTTTTGAATATCCCAGCTTTAACGTTGGAAGATTAAGCATTACCGTAAGCCTAAGTTAATTAATTCGATAATCCTATGCCAGTTTAATCCACAGTAATGAAAGATACTTAACGGACACAAACAATAATCAACGTGCTAGTAATATCATCAAATAATCCATAGTGAACTTCAGCAGATGTCAACGTCATTGAGAAATTGCTCGTGTTTGACAGTGAAATTAAGTAGACTACAGAGGGGAGAGAGGAAAAATTAGGAATTCAAAAACATTTAATCCAAAAATGATATTATTACATTTCTATCTCATTTATGATGTGGTGAAGAAGAAATTTTTCCCACTTTTTCCATGCTAGAATATCCTGCTGATGTCTGAGTTTTATATTTCAGCTGAAGGCATTTAGAATGTTTGTTTCAGCAGTCCTGTTGATAAATCGAAGACTTAGATTATTTAGAGATACACTAAGTAAGCCATGTCTTGAATAGATATTATTTAAAGTATTTCTTCTTTTGTTGAGGACACTACATTCACTGGATAAAGGAATTTCAAATCGCTCTTAGAATAAACTAAGGCTTGGGTTGGTTTGGAGATAATAAGATAATTAGTAGTATTTTAGAGTGTCAATGATGCTGAAAAAAGAAAAACAAACAATAATTAGTAAAAATTTTTGATTAATTTATTTTATAGTAATGAGAAGATCAAGTATTTGATTTTACTCGAGTAATCTAAGAAACAGATTTGATTACTAGCAGCACTAGAGTGAGCATACGAACATTTCTTGATTCGTTCACAGTATCCGTATGTGTTTGAAAGAGAGCTGCTGCTGCAATATTAAACGAGTTCATAAGTCAAGGAGCTATTTGAAGAGATAGATTCGTTTACTTATAGATAAGTATCCGTATTTTGATGAGATTTCAAGCATTATTCTTTGGATAGACTTAGTTCAAAACTGTCCTCGCACTCACCGCAGATTAGATCAGATTTGCAAGTTTTACAGAATTTAATGCCACATTTCTGGCATTCTATTCCATTCCCTTGAGATATGTAATATTATGAAGGGCACGTTGAAATGCATTATCCATTCAAACTGACGTTAGAGCATTGCATGCAGTCACTATCTGTGGAGGCAAAACATCCATCGCATTCTGAGTCACATTAAACGCAAGTATTGTTATTATCTATATATTCCTGAGAAATGCACAACTTTTGACTGGAGGAAAAGTTTTATGCAGTTGTAGCAGTGATAACAGCAATGACTGAAAGAAGAAGAGCTTTATTGGCTGAATTCATTTAAAAGGAAATTAAAAAACAATTTGTTTATTTTGTTTGATAATCTTATGGTAATTGTCACCTTAAGAAGCAGTTATATGAAAGATAAGAGAGATTTAACTTTGATTCATTATTTTTTTCTTATTTAGGATTATTCCAAAATTATTAATTCTTGTTCTATGTTTTAAAGCATCTTGATTGATATTTAAAAGAAAAAATGATATTTCTCTTCTCACACTTTATTATTAAAAAAGTGATAATTTTTTGATCTTTTGGCTTGGACAATAAATAATTATTCCCACGAAACATTAGCAAAACCATCGATTTTGTGCACACCATTTGTACTTAAAACACATAAAAAAATAAATAAACAATTCTTCTTCAATTGAATTTAGTTGATAGCTGGATTTAAGTTGTTGAAGCAAGAGAAATTCTTGATCCTATGATTCTCTTCAAAAACTTTTGGATTATCTTCCATCGTTTATTCGCTCTATAAAAACTTTCTTAGAATACTATGAACTTTTAAATTGAATTTGGGAACTTTTCATGCAGTGTCTTAAAGATCGGATACAGTTTGCTAGATGACCTCAGTACAATCTTGAACATCAAACTCGAAACAAGGGCCCAAAAAAAGAATACAATATTAATTAAGATCACATATGTTATTGAGAGCACCTTAACAGAACTGCTACTAGATTCATAGTTCGAAATTCCAACTTAGAGACAAGACAAAATTACGAAATTTCCAAGTTAATCGAGACTATTTAGATGTTTTTTCTTGTAAGGCTGAATTCTGTAGGTCAGCCTGATTTAAG
>Ga0302271_10001622_pt1 | contig 21425 bp, 17 predicted proteins | sample III_Bog_N1_1_FD_198767 | JGI IMG/M metagenome (GOLD analysis project Ga0302271, IMG submission 198767) | Peat permafrost microbial communities from Stordalen Mire near Abisko, Sweden - III_Bog_N1_1 | ecosystem: Environmental > Terrestrial > Soil > Wetlands > Peat | place: Sweden: Abisko... | reverse complement strand
CCCCAACCCCAACCCCAACCCCAACCCCAACCCCAACCCCAAGCCCAAATAGCTCATCATTAATGAAATTTAAAAAATAAAAAGATAATGTGCTGTATGTCGTGCTTGGAAAAGAATCTTACAACTACAAAATATTATTTATTCTCCATTTTATGCTCTAATAGAATCTACTTAGGTTCTATCAATATCTAATCGTAAATCATTAATGAAAAATGGTATTTGGGAGTCTATTTTTCAAATCTTAAGGGATTTTTTTCTTTAAAAATAATAATTATTTCTGTTTCCCATAGAATTTGAAAAACTTTATATCCCTCCCCCTATTTAAAAGTTAATAATTTCTATCCTTTTCATTGTTTAATTTACAGAAAATTCATAATGATAATAATGGATTGGACACAAAAAACAATTGACTTATTTTCGATATTCATTCGAGTTTGTTTTAACCTTTAAAATAGCATGTGTAAAAAAAGAAAGTTTTGTTAAAAACATATCTAAATTTGATAAGCAAAAAACCTAATCTCCATTAATAGACTAATTTATAAACTAAAACTTGATCATGAATGTTATTGGAGCTATCTTATGAATCAATTCGATTTGTATGTGATTAAGGATTTTTATTGGAATAAATTTTGGTAAACAAAAAAAGAAGGAAAAAATGAAAAAATAAAAATAAAAAATTGTATCAACCAAGATAATTTCTCGTTATTCTCCTGAAACTATTTATTATGAGAACTAAACTCAACTATTAATATCAGAATTTGATTAAAATGACTATGATTCCCTCATTTTTTTTTGTTGCAGTTCATTCCGAGCAACTTCCATAACTTACGGCTACAGAGACAGAGTTTTCGTTGGGCTACTTACATCAAAATACTTATCTTTCCATGCTTCATTAGCTATTTCGTCATCTTTTTCATTATGATCTTATTATTAACCTTGCATAAACATGATTTCATTCATTTCCCGAATATATGAAGGCCCTCGAATTGAGTGTTCAGGATCGATACTCATCTGCGCTTCAATATCAGGTTCTTCACATGTTAAAGGCCTCACAGTAGCATGAACTTAACATCCATCAAATTCAAAAGAATTTTTCTTTTCTTTTTACTAGAGAAACTCCATTTTCGAGTTATCAACAGAGTCATCATGTATCTTGATCAGACTTAAACTTGTCTAGTTATTCTTATAAATTTCTATGTTCTCTAATGAACAGCTTCTCCCTGAGGGAGCTTTGGAGATGGATATATGGCCGTGGGTTTTGCTGTTGCTATTTTTCCCAAATTAGCTCTTCTTCATAGACTAAAATGCCTTTGAGCCAACTTAAGGAGGCAAAAGCATCGAATTACTTTTACGAATTGTGCTATTTTTCTCTAAAATGGCATAATCAGCATCTTTTTCAGCAGACGAATTCTCACCTGAATCTTAAATATTGAACAAACTCCCCTCACATCGAGTTGTAGAATCAGCCCTAAAACTTAATCAAACAATTTTGTTTTAGAATAAAACTCATTCAAAAAATTCTTTTTTTATTTACTTGATAACTCGGTCATCTTATTCTCCTGCATTAGCAGCGATCTGATCTTGGATGACAAATGAGAACGAAGATCCTTTTCCTTCTTATGAGACTACCTCAATAGGAATATGATGATTCTCTGGAGGACAGAGTACCTTCGCGAGTTGATTGCTAATCGACAGCCCCAGTCCTGCACCACATTGGTTGTATTTCATCCTATTTTGCATATCAGCCTTGTTGAAATTATCAAAAATCGTGCGACATCTATCAGGGGGGATACCTATTCCTGTGTCTTCACAAGTTACTTAAATCGAACGAGGTTTTGTATGGAGTATTTATGCTTTAAGTGTGATTGACCCTGCATTCGTGAATTTCAAAGCATTACTCAGAAAATTCAGAATGATTTGTCTAACTCGATTGGGATCAGAATTAATCATAAATCTCTGAGACTAATCGCCTTCATATTCAAAAGCTGTTTCGAGTTAAGAAGTCGTTTTATATTCTTATTCGTCAGTGCTTCCCATTTGAAGCTTCAAGCGAAGATTCTTCATTTTTGATTAGATTGATATTAACACAAAGCATTCTAAGAATATCTACTTGAGATTAAACTCCTAGCAAGATATCATGAACTTCCCTGCTTCCAACTAAGCGAAATCGAGGATATCATTAATGAGATTCAAGAGAAGTTTACTGGAGTAAAGTGCAGGGTCAAGATTTTCTTTGATCATCTCGATTTCATTCATTTTTACAAGATTTTCTCGCATGATCTAAAGCATCGAAATTGAACAATTTAATGGAGTCCTTAGCTCATGGGATACACTCGCGAGCATACGCATTTTATACTCATTTTAGTTCTCAAGTTTCTTGACTATTTAGGCTTAAGATTTGTCTTCAATTATCATTAATATAACGGATTCTCGCATACTTTCCTTTCTCTCCAGTGGTTTGCAGACTTATTTAGATCCTTATCTTACAAAAGATTATTCCTCTTAGGCTGACTAAGCAGCAGCTTTTCCTTCCCAATTTTATTAAAACAAGATTATTTTTAGGTTTAGTTTTTTCCCTTCCTTGTCATTTGTTTCAAGTTAACAAGACTATTCTTGGTTTATCAATTCAACATCGCGAGGAAACAGTTATTAGACTACGATTTTAGAGCCTTAGCCTAGAATATTGCCATGATTACCTTTATTCTGCGAAGGTGCAGATTTCATCATTTCTGATTATTAATTTGAAGGATTATTTAACCTAACAGACTGATCTTCTGTGAAATGAACAAGAGTACCTTGAGCAAAGAGTGTCTCCGCTGCAGTAAAAGAAGTTGTGATACCTCTTTTATGTTTTGATATGTCCATTTTAGTGTCATTTTGATATCTTTCTAAGGGATTTTTTGAGGTCATTTTGAACTCAGATTGGTTCTAAAATGGTTAGGTAATTGAGATATTTTTATTAAAGCAACTATCCCTGTCAATTTGTTGATTAATTAATGTAGAGGGATTGTTATTTTTACTGTTTGTTATTATTTTCTGGAGTATTTCCCTCAGCAATCCTTTTGAAGAACTATTGCGTTTCTTAGGAGATTTATTAGATGGCTCAACCAAGTTAAAATTATCAGATGCTGTCATTGAATTGTTTCTATTATCCTTTTTCTTATTCTTCTTTCCTTCAATCGAAGTGACTCTTTCTCTTACTTCTATATTATCATTAGTTCTACAATTAACTTCTTCCTATGGTAAGCAGAGCAGCACTTTTGAATTTGTCCCTGCCAAATCCTTCCCAGTTCCCATTGTAGTTTGGTGATACACAGTGGGTAATATGTCTCTACTAACAGATAGATTCTTTTCACTTGTAGAATTCTTAAGAATTTAAATATCTTTTGAAGATCTTGATTCTGGTAATTATATGAGCCTGTTGCTTGCTGTAGCTTTGAAGATTGGTCGCGATTTATCCTAAATGTTCAGGATGCTGGAGATCTTTTAGGTAGTTTACTACGCCTGCTGATTGGAGGAGATACCTTCTGGTGGTGTCCATGAAAATGCATTTAGGGTTGAGAAGAGGTTTTCGTTTTTAGGGCAATTCAGCATTTTTTGCAGATTTTAGTTAGAATACTTGACAGCCATCTGTTCATCAATGAGCCCAATCCCATGAGGAATACACTGCAGAACATTCTAGTAAAACGCTTTAACATTCACAATATCCCTTTTGAGAATCTAAATCTACTCTGATTCCTCTTATTTATCAGTTATCCTCGAATGGATATGCCTGGCTCGAATGACTGCAGAAATCAATATTATCACTAATGAAATCGATGAACTAACTGGGCATTAATTCCACCAATCATATGCGAAAATAAATCTCAGACATATGTACATCAAAGCTCCATGGGAGAACACAGGCTCTAATATATTTCTCCCATCGAAAATCACAGGCAGCAAAATCATGCTTTGGATGATCCCAACAATAGAAATTGCAATATTCACTGTGGATAAATGCAGCAACGATATTTCAAAAATGATACCGCAGCCAAACAGAATGTACACAGCTATCCAGCTGCGTATCATCTTAGAATTGCTTCTAAACCCTGCTCGCTGATTTAATGCTAGTCGCACTACCAATGCACCAAGAAATATTGAAGCAATAGATATCCCTGTGGATGTATTTTTCGAGTACCTGCGATGTTCAGAATCTAATTCTACAACTATAGTAATGCCATAGACTCCACAGCTCGCAAATAGCAAAGCAGTAAGCATCAAGATCTGTATTACCTCATGATTATTTCGTGATTCCTATTCTTTTTATCTCTCTTTCTTCGAAGCAGTTGTATTCTCAAACAATCTGCTTATTTTTTTTAGGTTAAGGACACTATCTTTGTCTGTTCGTTCCTCCTTCATTATTAAAAAAACAATTTAGTGATAATTTAGGGGAAATATAACTTGAAAAATACGATTTGGCTAATTTATTCATGCGAATTCTTAGAAAACTAATTTCTGAATTAACTCATAAGAAAAATAAATTACTGAGATAACAAAAAATACACAATTAATCTATGATTTACAGTTCAAGGAGTTAATTAATTTTCTATGCGGGTCATGTATAATTTTGATTGTCTTGACTTTAGAACATAATCGCTGTAAGATCAATTCCAGAATATTTATTTGAAGAATAATATCCTTAAAACTATTAAAATCCTACTCCATCTCCTGCTCTTTGTAGGCTTATTTTTTACTTGTTTTTATGATTATCGTCATATTCTTCTTATTTGGTTAATTTGTTAAGTGCAAATTATATTCTGAGGCTGGTTTAATTAGTCAAGCAACTTTTTAAACTTACTTTCAACATTTTGGATTTTCTTCTCAAAAAGAGCATAATAATAATAATAAAATTAATTGTAATTTAATCACCACGAATTATTTTATTAAAAAATTAAGATCTTCTGAAATTAAAATAATAGAAGATTTTTTGAGACATTCCTCCTCAATAATGATTTTTTTCTAGAAATCTACGAAATGCCTATACAGGCTAATCTTATTTAATTACACAAGCTGTGGCAGATATCAAAAGAAAAGCAGTGAAGGATTACCTATTTCAAATATTTAATGGGGAGTTGAAGGAAAAAAAAATCATAAATAATAAAAACAATTCATAAAAAAAAGGAAAGAATAAAAAAAAATATCTAACTATTATACCATTTGCGATCAAATGTTTCATGGGCTCCAAAAGAAAACTCGTCAAATCTCAAAATCTATTGTTTAAAGGATTTCAATAAGCACAGATAATCAATAAGAATTGATGGAGAAACTACAATAAACACCTAATGAATTAATAGATTCAATTTATTTCGAAAATACTTGGAATAATATTGGTGAGAATGATGCAAAGTATTTAGGAGAAAAAATTTCAAAGTGTATTACTCTCACTATTTTAGATCTAAATTTCTGGGGTAATTATATTGGTGACAATGGTGCAAAGTATTTAGTAGAAGGAATTTCAAAGTATGTTACTCTCACTTCTTTATTTCTAAATCTCATGAGTAATAGTATTGGTGATAATGGTGCAAAGTATTTAGGAGAAAAAATTTCAAAGTGTGTTACTCTCACTTCTTTAGAACTAAATCTCAGTGATAATAGTATTGGCGAGAAAGGTGCAAAGTATTTAATAGAAGGAATTTCAAAGCGCGATACTCTCACTTCTTTAGATCTAGATCTTTAGGGTAATTGTATTCGTGGGAATGATGCAAAGTAGTTAATAAAAGAAAGTGACAATTATTTTCCTCTCGCTTCTTTAGATTTAAATCTGAGAAGTAATAGTATTGGTAAGAAGCGTGCAAAGTTTTTAGGAAAAAGAATTGCAAAGTCATTTACTCTCACTTCTTTTAATCTAAATCTGTGGGATGATAGTGTTAGTGAGAATGATGCAAAGTATTTAGAAGAAGATATTTCAAAGCGTGCTAATCTCACTTCTTTAAGTCTAAGTCTCAGTGATAATGCTATTGATGAAAATGATGCAAAGTATTTAGGAGAGGGAATTTCAAAGTGCGTTACTCTCACTTCTTTTAATCTAAATCTATGGGATCATAGTTTTGGTGAGAATGGTGCAAAGTATTTAGGAGAAGAAATTTCAAAGTGTGTTAATCTCACTTCTTTAAGTCTAAGTCTCAGTGATAATAATATTGGTGAGAATGATGCAAAGTATTTAGGAGAGGGAATTTCAAAGTGTGTTACTCTCACTACTTTACATCTAAATCTCAGGAAAAATAGTATTGGTGAGAATGGTGCAAAATATTTAGTAGAAGGAATTGCAAAGTGTGTTACTCTCTTTTCTTTAGATTTAAATCTCAGACATAATAGTATTGGTGAGAATGGTGCAATATTTTTAGGAGAAGAAATTGCAAAGTGTGTTACTCTCACTTCTTTGAATCTGAATCTCTGGGGTAATAGTATTGGGGAGAATGGTAAAAGAATATTAAAATAATTCGTTATCAAAGCAAAAAGATTGATAAAATAATACATTCAGTCGGATTGACAATAGTATTGAGAAAAATAAACAAGGATTTTCAAAGTGTTTAACTCACTTCTCTATTATTAAATTAATAATAAAATCAATTATTAGTAGTATTATTCTTGAAAACACAACCTTTTTCTGCAGTTTTCACGCACCATAAAATAATAAAGCAGAGGGTTCATATGTATTCCTTACTGTGTAGCTAATGTGTAACTTAGAATTGATACAAAATGTTTTGTTTTCGAATCATTTTTCATTAGAGATTTCTCAATTTTATATTTGATTTTCTGGAAATCTAATAATTTAACTTTTCTCTTAGTTAACTATGCCATTTTTCAGTATGGCATTTTCAAATACCTTGTTCCAAATTTTAAGTTCTGCAAAAAAAATAACCAAACTAAAGCCTTGTTAAATAATCCCAGAAAAATATCAAAAGAAATTATTACAAAAAAAAACTGAACTTTTATCAGCTTAGATAGGTATTCTTGTAGTTAGCAAAAGTTTAAAAGTAGTAATCTATTCTCACTAATTAATTATTTTAAGGAGAATATAAATTAATCAATAATTCCTTAAAAACAAGACTAAAACTACAAGAAAATCAATAATAATGATTATTATTATTATTATTATTATTACTAATTCTAAATGCAAGAAAACAATTTATCAGCACAAAATACTATAAACAATCCGCAAAGATGAGGATAGTCATATGCCAGATGGATGATGTTGTTTAAATTGAAATAAAGCAAAAGAGGCTTGCTGATAATTTTTTATTACTACAGTTTTTATTCAGACATTCATTTAATTAATTGTGATTTGATTGCCACGAATTTATTTTTTTAAAAATGAAGATCTTCTGTAAGTAAAATTGTATTGAAGGATTTTATGAGATATTCCACCTCAATTATTTGATTATTTTTCTTGAAATCTATTTGAAAGAGTAAAAACATCCTTTTTAAGAATCTGTTTTGCCTGAAAATATGCAAATTAAATATTATTTGCAAACGAAATGCCAATACACAAGCTAATATTATTTAATTACACAATCTATGGGAGATGTCTAGAAGAAATACAGTGAAGGATTACCTATTTCAAATATTTAATGGGAAATTGAAGAAAAAAAAGAAATCATAAAAAAAAAGGAAAGAATAAAAAAAATAACTAACTAGAATACAATTTTGTGATAAAATGTCTCAAAAAATTCAAAAGAAAACTCATCAATTCTCAGAATCTATTGGAGAAAGGATTTCAATAAACACAGAGAATCATTAAGAACTGCTGGAGAAACTAAACACCTAATGAATTAATAGATTCAATTACTTTCAAATAATGTTGGCATAATATTGGTGAGAATGATGCAAAGAATTTAGGAGAAAGAATTTCATAGTGTGTTACTCTCGCTTCTTTGAATCTGGATCTCTAGGATAATAGTATTGGTGAAAATCGCGCAAAATATTTAGGATAAAGAATTGCAAAACGTGTTACTCTCACTTCTTTAAATCTAAATCTCAATAATAATAATAATAATAATAATATTGGTGAGAATGGTGTAAAGTATTTAGGAGAAGGAAGTTCAAAGTGTGTTACTCTCACTTCTTTACAACTAAGTCTCTGGGGTAATCGTATTGGTGAAAATCGCGCAAAATATTTAGGATAAGGAATTGCAAAATGTGTTACTCTCACTTCTTTAAATCTAAATCTCAATAATAATAATAATATTGGTGAGAATGGTGTAAAGTATTTAGGAGAAGGAATTTCAAAATGTGTTACTCTCACTTCTTTACAACTAAGTCTCTGGGGTAATTGTATTGGTGACAATGGAGTAAAGCATTTAGTAGAAGGAATTGTAAAGTGTGTTACACTCACTTCTTTAAATCTAAATCTCAAGAAAAATATCATTGGTGAGAGTGGTGCAAAGTATTTAGGAGAAGGAATTTCAAAGTGTGTTACTTTCATTTCTTTAAATCTAGATCTCAGCAGTAATAATATTGGTGAGAACGGTGCAAAGTCTTTAGGAGAAGGAATTGCAAATAGTGTTACCCTCACTATTTTGAATCTGAATCTCTTGGGTAGTAGTATTGGTGAGAATGGTAAACGATTATTAATATAATGCCTTATCAAAGCAAAACCATTGATAAAATATTTCATTCAGTCCAATTGGCAATAGTATTGAGAGAATTAAACAAGGATTTTCAAAGTGTTTAACTCACTTCTCTAAAACTAAATTAATAATAAAAGTAATAATTTATAGTATTATTCTTTATGATTGTATTCATTTTTCCCTAATAAAACTTGTGAAACATTTTTATGAATTAGTTCATTATTATTTTATTAATTCATCTTAAAATAATGGGTCTGCTTTTAATCTAAAACAAATTATTTTCCTTTTGTGGGGGTTGGAAACATTCCATAGCAGATTAGATATCTACTTATAACAAGTTTTTCAATAATCATTCCAGCTTAATAATTATTTTTAGCTTAATTTAACTTTGTTATTTTCTTCTGAAATAGCGAAAAGAAGTCATTGAAATATTAAAAGAAATGAAAATATAAGTTGACCAGACAAAGAAGAGGGTAGTTAAAGGATTATCAGAGATTTCAAGTCTTCTAATAATGGTTTTTTAGATGTTTCTTTTAGCTAGTACCAGATACATAATATGAAAAATTCTCTGTATTTCGTTTACGTTTGGTGCAGTAGTCCTATTTATCTCTTAGAAATACTTAATTGCCAATGTAGTCTCATTCAAATTAATTGCATAAATATGTAAACTATTCAGAAATCAACATACGGGCATGATGTTTTCTTGGGTAATATTTAAAAATTTTAGTATTTTTAAAAAATATGAATATTCGGTTTTCCATATTAATTCAATAATTCTTTTGACTTTGTCAAGCGTTCAAAGAGTGAGTATTTTTGTGAGAAATTTCTATGAATTGATAATACTAGTTGCAAGAAAGCTCTCCTCATATATAAGGCTGTATTTATGTTTCTTTGATGAATTTGAGAATCTGCTTTTATATTTCTAATCATTTAAATCATTTAGGACAAATAGGGAATCGTTTCATGCTTCAATTTTCTCTATGAGATTGTTTAGAAGTTGAAAATAGCAACAAAACGAATTATTTCAACTAAAATACTGTTGGAATAAAGGGTAAATAGGTTTCATTAATCATCAATCTAAAAGCATCTTATTAGACTTTATCAGATTAAACTAAGTTATTAGGAATATGCGCATACAAAATTGAGCAGAACATTAGTATGTTTCCACAATTATTAGAACAAGAGCAGAAAGAAAATAAACTAAAAAATTCAAATAAAGAGAGAGAGATTTATCTTCCTTTTCCACATTTCTTTAAAATATGATTATGATACAACCTGACAGAAATTGAATATCTTGCATTTTTTAAATATGATTTCAGAAAGCAATCAATCAAAATAAAAGATTTGTTTTTTATTCTTTTCTCAACTTTCTTAGAAAACAAATTCAATCATACCACAATCCCTATCCTCTCCCTGCTCCTTGGATAGACCAATGAACCTTGATATTTCTCACAACATCTCTATTTCTCCTCTTTTTCTACATACTAGAGATACTTTTGTTTCTCAGTTTATTCTCTGTACTCTTTTTATTACCTTCTATGACTTGTCTTCTTTTGAATATGAGATTCATTTCTTTTTGTAACATTAAAATCATCTATTACCCTCTTGTTTCTTTTTAAATCTAGTGCTATTACTCCCTATCTCCCCCTGTTTTTCAATTTATTAAATGTATTTGCTCCGTAATTCCGATTGAGAAAAATCAAGAGTTAATTTATTTTATCTGATTATGTCCATCAATTTTAGGCCAGTTTATTGTTTTTCTTTTCTCAATGATAGTAAGCACATTAGATCTAATGTTTTTAGTTTCATAATAGAAGTAATCTTCTTCCTTTCCTCCCCACAGCTGACGCATAGATAAGCGTAACTAATGAAGTAATCAATTGAATAAATAACCTTCAAGATTGTGATGTTTCCACTTGCGAAACAAATCCCACAGGAAAAGACAATAAACATAATGAGGATTCTAACAAACACATAATCCTAATTACGAACTTAATCTTGATCATGCAACTTTAAAATTCTGAGACTACCCCACCACTCGACTCATGATTCTGCTGAGAATGAATCTTATTGAGAACTAAAGATAGATTAATCCTATTAATAATTAATATATTCACGCAACAAAAAAGATAGAAATAACAACAAGTGATAAAAGAAGTAACTGAGCTCAGAGGAGAAAAAAAGGTCCTTCAATATTTCTCTTTCTCTCGTTAGTGTAGCTCACTGCAATGACTCAACGTCGGCGGATTGTCTTGAAAATCGGAGAGATAAGGCAAAAAGTTGAGGATGATGAGTTAAATAATAAAAGTGAATTCCAGCAAGCATACATTGAATCATTACTCAAAGAAGAAGCATATGCTAAGGGAATCAACGACAGTAGTAACAACAACAACAACAAACATTCCTCCAAGAATAATCAAAACTCTAAAAACGCTAATAATAGTTAAAACACTGGTATTTTCAATGCAGTCATTCAAGGTCACAACTAAATAGATGAACCTACAAATAATAACAATGAGTTTTTCCAATAATCTGGTTAGGGATGCAGTTCAGATCAATACCTACCCAACTCAAAGGCTTAATAACATGTTTTTAAGCGTATCCAATGCGTATCTGAGAAAGAAAAGTCTGAGATCTAAAAGTTCATACTTACTAAGAAGCAATAGCAGCAAAAGTTAATGAGAACAGCTGAAGGATATATTTTAGAAATGTCTTAAGCCCAGCAGACAAGGTAGAAGATCTTAAATGGTATGCTGCAAGCGAATAAGAGTAGCAAGACTTGCTCTGTGAAGGCTTCTCCTGAAAAGCCAAAAAGTTAAGAATAATAATAAGAATAATGTGAAGAAATCGAGAAGTAATAATAAAATCATAATAATTTGAATAATTCTGCTGCAGGGAATATATAATAAGATGCAAGTCCTCCAATTGTTGTTGATCCGTGTGGTGACAATACAGCTGGCACAACTGCTTCTAACTTTGAAGCCTTGTTTCCCTTGAAAAACAGTGCAAGCAGTGAGAAACACAAAAAAATTAACATCAACAGTCGCAGAAGAATCTGCAGTAGTAATGGAAGGAGAGACTGGAATGAAAGGAAATTTAAGTAGTTAATACCTGCATAGAGAGGCTAATAGATAACTGAGCAAGGAGCTTCCTAATAGTAGTAATCTACTCAGGATATGAAAGATATGTCGGAGGCTATTGTGGAAGGGACTCCAATTCGTCAGCGATGTTTATTCAAACATCCAGCGTTGGCTACAGCTGTTTAGTAGAAAAACAGATCAGTTTCGAGTAATTGTAACCAATAAAGGGCAGCTTTGAAGTAATAGAGGTTTCATATTAGTTTTAATGGGTTTTTCTCTAATACAAAAGAAGAAAAATAGTAATAATAACAACAATAATAATCTCTTCCTAATAATAGCAATATCATCCTCCATGGAAGTAATACCTAATATTGTAAATCTCATTCATCTTAGCTTTTATCTTAAGCTCCTACTCAAGAGTAGCCTAGGACTCCATCTAAGCTTAGCACTACAAATGAAATAATAATTAATTTATCTGAAAAAAGCAAAACATGTACACCTTTAAAGCTAGAACAACAATAGCAACAGCAAAGACATGTATGCTAAAGTGCTATTGCTCCTCAAGCAGAGTCTTATTTGAATGATTCCTTACCAACAACGAATTGGCTGACAGAAATTCAAGAATCTTCTTCGATGTAGAATCAAAAATATAAATCACAACATAACAAATAATAAGAAGAAAAACAGTTAGAACAACAATAACAATAGCAGATTCAGCAGCCTGTTTAGAAGCTAAAAAACATCACAAAAAGTAATTTAAACAGCAGTAACAACAATCACCTTCAAATCCCCGTAAAACATCGTGCACTTACTGAAAGCGTAAGAATTCAAACTGAGCCATCTTATTCTTCATCAATCGAAAATAATGAAACCACCCCTAAGCGACTGTAGCATAGGCCATTCTCTGGCAAACACTCCACATCCATAGCGGAGACTTAGTAATTAAAGCAACAAATACTAGGAAATACTCGCAGAAATCAAATTGATTCTTTACTGTAATATTTTAACTCTGTAGCTGTATTTGATAACTCAAGTTAGCAACTCAAATAAACAGAATAACAATCATACTAGGCCATGACGAATAAAGGAAACGATAACAATTAATTTAGCTTCAAGTTTAGCAGTAGTGTTAGTAATAATAACTACACTGACAAATAATACCCAAATCTCTCTACAACCGCTCCTCTTTTCCATAAACCAAATTTAACATTAGGAACGTTTGAGATCAATAATAATAATAATAGTTCATAACTGCCATAGTCTTCGAAATCAGTTCGATCTAGAGCTCTTCCAATGACTCCAAATAAACTAGCTACCATGAGTTTGCTATGTTAGAAGCCACAACAACAAACTAACAACGAACAAAGAACTCAAGATAAATTAACAAATCTAGCTAAAACAGCAGATACTGTAGCAACACTTTAACGTTCAGTGTTATCACTGCTATCCAGTGGTTCCATGGGGTAGATATCATCAATATCGTCTTCTTCAAATGCAAGCTCAGCAAACATAGCTCCGAAGTACAATTAAACATGCAAAACACCAATAGCAAATGCAGAAAGTTTTTGGAATTAAACTGAAGAACCTAAACATTTCTCAGATAATAAAGAGTCACAATTACAGCTTAAGAAGACTACGATTGAAGATCTGAATTCTGTGAATTTCCAATCTGCTAAACTTAAAAAATATCCCAAGAAACGATCAATGACTGCAGTGAATGGGAGGAAGATTCATAAATTCACTGATAAAAACATCACCAATAATAATGAAATAGGCAGTAGCATTGACTCTACAGAGCTTTTTGTGAAACGAAGTCGCAGGCTTATCGAAAAGTCAGGGAAAGATCCAGAAAACTTTTCGACCCTCGCAATAACTTTAGACTCCATAACACTACCTTAATAGTCAAATTAAAACATGTCTCACTCTCCTCTTTTTCTCCACAAGTCCTTCGTCTTACCAAAATGATACAGGACACATAAACGCCCTCTCTTTCTCTCTCTCTCTCTCTGAAAATCATAATGCACACTAACACCCAAATGATCTATTGATCTTAACTTTGTTCTAAAAAATGTATATTTTCTCTCTTTCTCTCTCTGAAAATGATGCTGTTTTCGTATCGAATTGTTCTGAATAAATTTGGAAAAGTATTGTCTTCTTCAATTCAAGGCTATTTATTTCACCAGTTAGTCTTTTAAAAGAGTAAAAAATAATTAATTAAATTTTTTTCATACCTTTTTTTTTGTAGAATCTTTTCATCTCTACAATATGCAATCCCCCTTTAATTATGGGTGATTAATTGCGTTATTTTTGAAATTAAAATCAATCTTTAAATTAAATAGTCCATCCAAAGTTTAAGAGACTTTAATTATCTCTTGCACGTTTTATGAAGGACAATCATACTGGCAAATCGCTTTTTAGTAATCTTGAGGAAGTGTGGGAAGGCAAAGGAAATGACGGCATGGAAGAAAATGAAGATGATACACGTAAAGGTGATACTGATTACTGGGTGAAGTACTACGCACATGAGTAATTGAAGAGGGATGAAATCAATAAGGTGCATCGATTAGCAGGCGAATTGAAGAGGAAAAATGGAAGTGTAACAAGTGTAAAGATGATATCTTAGCACTAGCCGTTACTTAATCAGTAAAGAAGATAACTAGTCTTCTCGAGGGCTTATAAGCCTGATTCATAAGCAAGAGTTCTACGAGCAAGAGACAAGCTAGAGGAATTAGAAAAGTAATAGAGTCAAATAGGAAAACAAAATTAGTAAAAAGAATAGGAGAAGTATGAAAGAAATAAAGAAAGTTTAGAAGGAGAGGAGTATGTAGAGGGAAGATAAACGACAGGGATAGATGGCGCGAAGGATGTTGAGAACAATAGGATTTAAGACAATGATAGTGGAAATAACGAGAAGGAGGAAAAATACAGGAATCGGATGAAATTGATGGAAACTACAATAAATTTACAACTTCCTATGAATATCGATAAAGCCAATCCTCTCATCTAAAAAGCATAAGCAATTGAGAATCCTTCTGAGAAAGGTAAAACACTCGAATAGCTTCAATAATAATAGCAATTACATCTAATTTTCGATCTCCAAGGCATCAGCAAGACAAATAACAGCTATAGTTTGAATAATCTCATTTACTTGAATAACCATTCTTCGATTCAGTTCTCCCATGGAAACGATACAGCAACCTGCAAGACCATCCCCACCATGCCTCAATCTACAAGCTTTGAAATGACTAATGAATATAATTCCAATAATCACTTGAACCTTCTTTTATTGGAGTAAATCCTCCGCAAGCACAACAGCAAGGATAATGCTAGCAACACGAGCAGCATGGACAAGAGTAATCACTTTGAGGGTACTACCTTCAACGAGATAAAGCTAGAGCATGTCAATGGGTTGCATAATAATACTAATAAAACTCAGAACCATCCTTAGGATATTCTAAGTAGAACACTATTTGGTAGAAAATCAATGTCATCGGCCCTTAAATTCCCTGAATCATACAATACTCCGTACATCCAAGAGACAAGTTAATATTAAAAGCATGACAGTAATGCTGGATCTTGCTCTCAAAGGACAGCTCATCGTGGACAAAGAGTCTACACAGAAACTGGAGTTATTCTTCAATAGTAGCAAGTAAATCAGTAGTTCGTTGGATAGGATTCCGTTTAAGATTTAACTAAAGGGAACGATATCACGAAGAAGCTGTTTCTTTTGGAAGGAAGCAGTCAGCTGTCGAGTCATAGGAATAATCAAAAGGAGTAGAATAACTCAAAAGTATCATAAAATATGAATAAAAGACCTCAAAGCGCTTTTGGTAGCAGCAACAATAATAAGCCAATGAAAGTCGAGATTAAGGATCAAAGCAACACTAATCTTGAGAAATAGCTGAAAAATAAGAATATCTTGAATAACATCAGTAATCTAAATAGCATCTTTGGGATTAATAGTTATTCGTCGACAGCCTAAAATAACAACACCAACAATTCCACAGATTCAAAGAAGATTGGTAATCTCTTTAAGGATGCAGAAGAGCTAGCTGCATTGTCTTATTCTTGTTAGGCACTCAATTCTTCATTCGAAATTGCCAACTCGAAGATGTTTACCACAACGAATGCCAATTATGCAAAGACAATGACAAACTTAAATGCTGGGAATACTGCCAATCATATCAAAATATCATCAAATCCTTCGTTAAATCTGAACAAAACTGAGCAATAACAACAGAATTCCTCCTTAGAAACAAAGCCTGCAAGAACAAATAACTTCTTCTGGAATTATGATGATTTTGGATCTCTACCGAATTATCAGTTCTAGCAGAAATAACAAGAATAATCAAAACACTTAGCATTAGCAGTGTTTTCATAGCCCTTCAAGGGTTAGAAACAGACTGAAGTTGTTAATTTAAGAAGACCAATCAGTGCCAACAAAGGAAAAGTTCCTGGAGGCTTTAAGGAATCACCAGTTGCAGCAGGTAAAGTTGCAAGATTCTAAAAAGAAGGAGATGCTGGAATATCTAACAATGCAAGTGAGTCAGTGATAACATAAGGAAATGAGGCATCAAAGCTGTAAAAGAAGAAACCAATTAACAGCAACAGCAAGAGCAATTTCAACTCTACATCTTCGAGTGGTTAGAAATTGTAAAAACATTTCACTGTGATTTATAAGATCTGCAACAAGAATGTTCTATCCTGTGGCAGCAAGGATACGGTGAAGTCTGCAAATAACTTCTCTGCTTTCAATCTTCGCTCAAATCAGTGAGGGGATTTAAGAAATGTTTCAAGACAAAAAGAATCAACAAATATTTGTTGAAAACAAAAAAACAAACAAAGAATTCATATTAATATTTATATCTGTTTAAACATTTAATCCATTAGAATCCACCTCTTCTCAGGGATGTTATCTGTGTTAACTTTAGTATTAATTATTGTTTATCTCATTACGCAATTACAATATCCACTGAGTAAATATGAAGACAATTTATAATAAAAATACTAAATGATAAAAATCAATTTGGGATCCTTGCAAAGTGTTCTGCCATGCTGGCGATGATGTGCTATCTGTCGAGGAGTCGCTGCCATGAGACTTTGATTTTGTCTCTTATAGCAACTAACAGATTCTTGTATTGAGGGTCTCTGATAAGTTCGTCGCCGGAGATCTAGAAAATAGCAGAAAATTGTTTTTTAACTCAAATATATGGAGAATAATAATATTTTTTACCTTGATAACTCTTGAGAAATAAGCATTTTTGAGGTCTAGTTCATCGGAAGAGTCAAACAGCGCTGAGAAAAGAGTGAGTAGTTTAGTGATGCTATTGTCACTGTTTCCGAAAAGTGCAGTTCTCAGCTCATAATCAGCTTGACTTGCGGTGAGTTTCTTAAGTTCTTCCAGGAGCTGTTAAGCACTCGTTTCTTCGTAGTTCAGAAGTAGTTTCTAAATGGGAGTGCCTAATTCAGCTAAATATTTGTTTTTGTTCTCTTTGATAATTCGAGACTGTTCGCCTAGTTTAGATTAATATTCCTTCTTGAGCTCTTCCCTGACATCGTCTTTCTTCGAGAAATCCAAGAAAAATGGCATCTTAAACTCGATTTCTTCGGTGTTCTCCAGTTTGTTTCGATCTCTTATTTCATCTAAATGAATCAACTAAAGCCATTTTCCTTCTTCCAATGCTGTGAACCGGATAATGTTAGAATTATCACAAATCGCTTCTAATCCATAATCTTTCTTCCCTTCCAGAAGCATCTACTCTTCAAGTTCTTCCTCTTCTTGCTTCAAAATTAACCCAAAATAAACAATTAATCTCTGAACCCTAACAAAACAGCATTTCCACTTACTTTGAGTGTATCCTTGAGGTAATATCTACGTCTATCACTGACATGTGTCCATTTAAGAGGAGATACAAACCTAACTTGCTTCTCAAGTGATGATGCCCAAGGTAAGATATCCACTAGATTATGCCATACGTTAATCTCTCTTGAGTTCGCAAACACCGAGATTAGGAACTCTCCATTTGGTGAAACATCAATTGAAATAATCGGTTTAGGCAAGCTGAAATTCGCTATCATTTCATTAGATGCAACATCGAATATCTTCAGCGTCGAATCTTAAGAAGTTGAGAATACATGCTTGTTGTTTTGCGCAAAGCAAGCATCAAGAATTTTCTAGTTATGACCAATAAATCTACGACCACGACGAAGAGACAGCATATCCCACATTTCAAGGGAGTGATCAGTTAACGCAATCAAGAAATGATGGGAATAATTAGATCCTGTGATCAGAACGATTTTCTCTTCACCGAAGGTTTACTCTTGGAGGTGTTGTCCGGAGTAGAAATCCCATATGACCATTTTACCTTCTGCATCTGCACTAATGAGATATTTATTGTAGCTGTTTACGAAGATACTCGTGATAGAGCTGGTATGGTGACCTGAGAAGGATTTCTAGAACGCACCAGATTGCATGTTTACTTTGATTATGCTGCCATCATCGAAACCAAGCACACCGAAATTACCGCATTTCGTCACGAAAACGGATGTGATCTAGCGGTTTTATTCTGGAAAAAGAAATGCACCAAAACATTATTTTAAATAATTTTTGAGTTTGGAAGCATCTAAAAGTATCTTTTGTTATTACCTTTTTGTTCTTTATTGAATAATTACAGATCCTTCTTGACTATCGAATGATCTTCGGAAGACCAAATACATGGCTTGTCACTTTCCTTATGACAAGTCAGTAGATTCGCCCAATCACTAGCTCGATTCATCGAAAAAGAGAAATCTAAGATTTAATTCACCTACGAACCTGCATTTTACTCCGTATAAATATGCTTCCTCTTCAGTTTCTCCTTGCTTTACTACTTTGTCGAAAAAGCTGCACTCATGCATTCATTTATCAATGACACATCTCTAATATCAGCTTGTTCTGATGTTGAGCTGGCGAAAATATGCAAATCATTTGCAAATCTGACTTTAAGCAACGCATTCGTAGCTCCTTGCCGTTTTCTGAGCACAGCAAATTTACTTTCCTCATATTCTTCAAATCTGTATTGCAACACTGCGTTATCTCTGCCTGAAGCAGCAATGAACACCTATTCATGTGGCATGAAAATAATCGATGTCACAGCACCTGAAAATATTCCTTTAAGCTAAGAAAATATCTTCTTTTCGTTCAAATCCCAGATCACTATCGATCCGTTCTCATCGCCAATCGCGAGTAAAGGTCTCTCAACTTTCGAGAACCCCATTGAAATTGGCCTACTGTTTGTCCTGAAAACGAGAACACTCTTGTCTTTTTTGATGTCATGAAGAACAATTCTTCCATTGGAAAAGGCAAATGCAACGATATCAAGAACTGGAGACGCTTCCACAGCTGTCAGCACAACATTTGAGGTTTTATCTGAATCTTCGTCAACTTGGGAAGCTTCAGTTGTCCCTTTCCCCTTGGACTCTAGCAACGAAGAATACTCGTAGATTCTCTTCATAGATGAGACATTCCAGAGTTCTAGATTATTGTCACCAGCTACTAAAATCTTATTGAGATATGTAGGTGGGTGAATCAAACTCTAAGGAGAGAAATCAAGTTATGTCTCTCCCACACATTGCTTTGAATGATGATCGAAGATTCTCAACTAACCATTGATATCTCCTACAGCTAGCTGATCACCCATTAGCAGCATGCATGAGATCTTATCATCCATTTTCATCTCACCCAGCACATGGTAGTGTCGGAGCTTCAAAACAGAATTCTTCACAGCAATGAAGACAAACTCATTAAACGCTGCGATTGCTCTGAGCTTTCCATCGAAATGAGGACCTAATAATCCTACTCTGAGATCAGGTAGACTGTATGTCTTAAAGGAGTGTCCGCAAGTCGAAGCAAGGTACAATTTCTTCCCTGCATTGTACAAACACTGCTAGTTGCCGTCGCAGAAAACACCTAAGGACTTGTATGGTCTCAACACGAGCTACTCGCCTAATCCTGTCATTGTTTTTGTTTCGTTGCTTGTTTGTTTAGTATTTATAAATCTTTTTCTTTAATTTGTTGCAATCTGCGAGAAGCCAAATAATAATAAGATAGTGAAAATGTTTGTTTGTGTTTTTGCTTTGGATTAATTTTTGCTTAATATTAACTTCTTAATTTATCCTTTTTAGTGCTTTTAGTCACTCCATCCCCCGCAGAATCAAGAGCACAACTCGATAATTAAGAGAATGCTATCTTTGTGCTTTCTTTCTCATATCTAAAGTTCTACTTTGACACATTAATTATCCTTACACTACTTTCTGAATATTTCTTCTCAATTCAATAATAGGAAACATCAATGAAATGCCAAAAGGAATAGGAAGGTTTTTAATTTTCTCATTTAAAACTACTGATTTTCAGGAATTTAGTCAAATAAAAGGTTTATTTATTTGTAATAAATTGAAATTGTAGAATGAAATCAAGGGGGTTAGTTCAGTGTGTGCTAATCCTTAATTATTGGAGAAGAAAGACAAGAAAGATAATTGATTACTGCTAGTAGCATTTGACATACAGTGATTAAAACGAAAAAATAAGAATAAAAAAATGAGTGAGATTTTAAATACACCAACTGCTTCTGCAGCTGTGAATAAATAACTCAAACAAAGCTACATTGCTGAGCTGAACACACCAAGGAATAAATGTGCTCCTTCAGCTGAGAGGTTTTCTAAATATGCCATTTATAATAATAATAATCATACTCCTGATAGTTTTAGACAAAAGAGAATAAGTGGAAAACTGCCAGCAATATCAATTGCTATGAACTAAAGTGATCACAATACTAATAGCAATGGAGGAATACAAAAGAGGATCTCTGCAATAGCGGCGAAGAATTATGATAACTCTTAGGGAGACGATAACGATTAGCTTAAGAGCATGCAGGAGAGATTATCTTCAAGGAAAAGCAACTGCAGCAGAGGCTAAGCGACGTCAAGGACTTTCTAGCAATTGGAGAAGCAAATCAGCAGCTTGAAGATGATGAACTAGTTCTTATAAATATCGATTGGACAGAAGGATTCAATCTACAAGGAAGTCGTGCAAGAAAATATTAAAATCAAGTAGGATATTTAAATACTCAGCAATCAGCTAGCAGCATCAAAGATATTGATTTAATAGAAAGAATAGATGATTTTCACTGCAAACCATCCAAGGTTTATCGATCTCATACCAACAACGAGTAAGATAGGATAAAGAGATGAGTTTAGAGTGGAGTTTATAAGGAATAGATAGAGATGATAGATAATTAATTGTTAAATTTTGTTGTTTTACCTATTTTTGGATTTTTGGCAGAAATTGAGATAAAAGACGAGAAATCAGCTGAGGAAGATACAAATAATGGAGATGTTGATCTTATCAGTGAATAGATTGGCTAAGAATAATAATAATCAAAAGAACAACATATTACGAAATTCTAGCTGATTGATTAGATTCCTTTGGATAAACCAAGAGCAAGTGTGGATTTTAAACCACCTTCTTCGATGTAAAGATCGTTTTTAGCAGAGAATGACTGTGAGTATGATGATGAAAAAAATAATCAAAAATCTACATAATAATTATTAAATAATAGCAATATCGCATCGCTATTTGTATCGCATTCCACAGACTTCGCGTTCATCACAAGGCTCCTCGATCTCAAATCAAGTAATGCAAATCTTAATTTTACGCAAAACAGACCAATTCCCCCAGTCTTTTCGCAACAAACAT
>Ga0302271_10001621_pt1 | contig 21434 bp, 14 predicted proteins | sample III_Bog_N1_1_FD_198767 | JGI IMG/M metagenome (GOLD analysis project Ga0302271, IMG submission 198767) | Peat permafrost microbial communities from Stordalen Mire near Abisko, Sweden - III_Bog_N1_1 | ecosystem: Environmental > Terrestrial > Soil > Wetlands > Peat | place: Sweden: Abisko... | reverse complement strand
GCCCCCCCCCCCCCCCCCCCCCCCCCCCCCCCCCCCCCCCCCCCCCCCCCCCCCCCCCCCCCCCCCCCCCCCCCCCCCCCCCCCCCCCCCCCCCCCCCCCCCCCCCCCCCCACAGTATGAAATTAAAGATTGCACGCAATTCCAATTTTTAGTAACTCTCATTCAGGTTATTTTGTTTCTAAAGTGGATACTTTTTGCAGCGAAAATAGTCTAAAAGAGCACTCTGCAGATTATGCAAACAAACAAAATAAATCAAAAATAACCAAAAGTGATAACAGAATTCAAACATTTTAAGATAAACAAAACATGGATACAAAACCCAAGCAGTAGGGCAATTAATTAAGACCAAAATAACAATAAAAGCAGTAAGGATAACAAGCTTCATAGAAACCAAAGGACGTATGGGTACCAAGGGAATAGTTTGAGAGATCTCCTAATTAGGAGGAGGATCTTGGGCGTCGATTCTATGAATAGTAATAGTATCATCATGGACAATAGGTTCAACAGTAGATGTTCAATAATCAATTGTCATATGAGTAGTTTCCATAGAACAATGGCTTCGTTCCAAGGTAGTAGTAGCCTTAATAGTATAAGCAAAGAGTTAATTTAGCTGAAGAAAAGGATTAACCGACTAACTATGCTTATGGTACACAGAATAGATAGCAAAATAATAATAAGAACAGCAATCGGTTTTTAGAACAGAAAGTTCGTACCGACGTACCATCTATCGAAGATATTTTTGCAAGACCCATAAATAGCTATGCAAACAATCCTATTTAGCTTCCAAATGGTTTTCCAGGCTTCCCTGGATTGAATAATCAGAATAATCCTCCAAAAAATGAACTCAAACCTTTAAATAATTAAGGCAATATTCCTAAAAATGATAATTTCAGACCGAAATCTTCACAGCAACCAGTGATTGTAAAATATACATCGAGCAATCCAAGTAATCGAGTGCCTGAGAAAGCCTAACAACAACAACAACAAGGAGGAGCAAAGGGTAAAAAATCAGATGGATACAACAGGCAAAACAGATCCAAACAGTCAACAAAGCAATTTGAGTAACTGTTATAATAAATGGGCAGCCTTTTCGATGCAGAAGAGGATCTGCAGCTTTCGTAAGAATATGAAAAAGCAGAAAGCTTGAATAGCGGCTGGGAGTGCAGCAGCTGTGGAAAACTCAATTGGTGGTTGCGTAAATTCTGCAAGACTTGCGGAGATATGCAAACGAAACCCTTCGAAAGAATGAAACGGTTATCTCCAGGGGAAGTCGACTAGTTCGATTACTTGTTTTTCGTGGACTACGAGTGCAATTAGAGCTATAATGGCGGAGGTAACGAGATCATAGAATTCCCCGTAGTCGTCGTGGATGTGCAGCAGCAAACAATCATCGATTCCTACGAGACATTTGTCAAGCCGGATAATAAGATCACTAAATTTATCACCAAACTAACAACAATCACGAACTAGGATGTTGCAAAAGCACCAAATCTCCGGAATACCATCTTAGACATCACAGAGTTTCTTCGTACCTACACAGAAGATCTTTCTAATTCTGATCGCTGCGCTGTTGTGTATGATAACAGAAGTGATGCAGATTTCCTATGGCAGGAGACCACACGCAAGAAAATTAAATTACCTTAGATTCTGACAACTTATATTAACTTAAAAGATACATTTCCTGTGGTGCTCAGCAATCCACCGAGAGTTCCCAAGAGTCTAGCGGATATGCAAGGTATTTTGAAATAAACTTTCGAAGGAACACAGCATAGAGGGATTGATGATGCAACAAATCAAGCAAATGTTGGTGTTGAGTGTCTTGCTAGAGGATATGCATTCAAGAAAGACATGCTCGAGAGTATTAATCCTTAATAGCTAAGAAAGGTTTTAGGATAATAAGGTGATAGCCATTCGGAAGTGATAATCCATTTGGAGTTTGATATTGAAATAGGCGCAAAGAAGGATTAAGAAGAAGAAGAAAGTAAAGAGGCAGAGGAAAAAGAGACGAAAAGGAATTAGGATGAGGAGAATAAGAATGAGGATAAAAGTGAGGATGATGCTAATAATAACCATGAGAATGCAGCTGGTAATAATAGTAATAATACCAAAAAGAAAACAGAAGCGAAAGATAAGAAACCGAAATCATTTAGCATAGATTGTATAAAGAGTTGCAGTTGTGCAATATCCGAATTCGACCAAAAAACGAAGTAGTTTACTCTCTCTTCTCATGGAATACTTACGATCGAGATGTTTGAAGGATAGAATCAAAAGGAATCCAAGAAAACCAATGAATTAAACTCTCAATAGGATCAAGAGTAAGAGCAAGCATCTGCTACTCCAGAGCAGTTGATTGTGTTATAAAACGCTGCAATTCAGATCGCCTCCTTCCTTTAGCTAGAGTCTTCTTCACTTAAATCTAAACGAGCAGTCATTTTGACTTCGAATCAATCCCACAAGTTCACTACATCCTTATTATTAGACTCCTGCAGTTAGATCACTTCGAAAGGGGACACCTAGACAGATTTAGCAACTCGGATTCTCGTGATGTATTTGAATTATTTTGCACTATTTAAAGAAGAAATCTATGGTATTATGCGCGATTCGCATAACGCCCAAAGATTCCAGAAATAATTTAAGGATATCACTTCTGCCATGACTAACTTTGTGAGAAAATCACCTGAAAATAAAATCAAGACTGAAATAGAGATACTTAATTCGTTAATAAATGTCACTGGGAAATGTACGCTGGATAGAGAGAATGTGAAGAAGGTATTCTGAGAGAGAAAGAAAACAATTTTGTATGTTTTGGAGACAATTTAAAATGCAAATTGTGGATGTGTTTTTGGTGTTGTTGTGGTTGTTGTGAATTCCAAAGAACTTGTTGAAATGCATGTTTTTATCTATCATAAGGTGTTTGACCTTTTTGTGTGTTGTATTTATTCCAATATCTCGAAAACCAATTTAATTCATTAGTAATTGGATCGATTCTGACAAAAAAAGAAATCAAATGCTGGAATTCTTTAAAAACTTGTAATTTAATGGATTATCCAAATAAGATGGTTTCTCCACTGATTATAAGTGAGTATTTCGGTGGGAAGGAGGACTATGAAAGAGAAGTATAAGACTTAAAGTAAGTTGTTTAGAAGCTCATCAGTGATGGTGGAGAACTTGAAGAATATGAACTGCTAGTGGACGAAAGCAAGCATACATTTTTAGGCGCCACGAGCAGTTCGACAGTGATTAAATGCTACTATGACAATCAAGTTTCTGCGCTTAAAACGATGCCACTCATTCGATATTATAACCTTAAGACATTGCTGAACGCTGATAACAAATACATTTCGTTATTTGATAGAAGTGATTCCTCCCTACGTGGCACAAACATCTAACTTATTAGAAAGTGCTACATCGTCGCTGTATCGGGTGTAGAAAGTATTATCAAGCCAATTTAGTATATCGTGTATAACTACGATAGTTCTCTCGTTCCACTTAGCTAGATCCTCAAAAAAGCACCGACGCATACGCATTTGTCCCTGGTGACAATATTGAGAATCGTTATGAAAGTTGCGGAGTCTCTAGAGTAATTACATGGAATAGGGTTAGTGCATGGGAATATTTCACCAAGCAATATCCTAGTTCCGCATCATATTCTCGATTATTTCGATGAGGATTTCGTAGTGAAACTAGCCGACACGGGGATGCACTACATGTTTAAATGTGCTGTCTCTCCTTCAGATGAGGCGATACATAAGACTGTAGATGATGCGCATTTGCATGAGTTAAATGAATATCAGCCCGTTTTGCGAGGATAACTGGAGTTCATAGCGCCTGAATTCAAAGATTAGATTTCGAAGAATAAATTCTCACCATCACCGAAGAGCGATATATATTAGTTAGGCTTGTGCATGCTGTGTCTGTGCAGCATTTCATAGATCAAATTTATCTTAGCGCACTTGAAATAGCGTTCAGAGCTTCAGGAATCACTAATTCATCAGAAAATACAAGAACTTGAGCTGCCAAATGTAAACATAAAAATGCAGTAGTTTTTGTATGAAAAATATTGATTGACAAAATGATAAATTCAGAAAAAGGAAAAAATCAAGAAGCTGCTATCTAGGATGTTGGATAGCGACCCTATGAATCGCCCGAGTAGTCGCGAAGCTTACGAAAAAGCAGATAATCTCTGCGTGAAGTTAGAGAAGTTGCAATAAACTAAGAAAAATAGTGATTTGATCAATAATTGTTCGAATTTGTAGCGGGAAAAGTTGCAAGCTGAGATGGAGGAGTTGATTGATTTGTTTAAGCCGTTCTTAGAGCTCAAAAAGGAAGAAACTATGCAGAAACTTAAGGATGTAGCTAATCATCTCACGGGTGATGCACAAGCGAACAAAAGTGAATGCGTCCTCAATACCTTGAAAACAGTGGATAACTTCATTTAGAACACGAGAAACTTCACGAGAACGATCCTGATCAAATAATGCAAGAGGATTGAGAATCAAACAGACAGGGAATAGCTAATATGCTAGATTAACGAATCAAATGCGTTTAATCAGTCGTAATTCTCTCGAGAATAAAATTACTTTAATATCCTTATCCAAGAGAAGAACAAATTATACAGAATGTCACTCTTCTATTATCTAGTCTACAGGTGAGTTGGAATGTTTAAAGATTAATGAATTTGATTCATTTTATATGGGGAGAGCTCATTTGTTGTGTTTTTATTTTTCCAAGAGAAAAGGAACTGCGACAAAGTAAAGTAGAATCATTTGAGTTCACATAGCCTCCTCAATCTGGGTTCATAGTTTCATGTATTTTCCTTGATAATCAGCATTTCATGACTGCCGACACGAGTTTGTGCTTGAAAGTTTGGAATATCGGGAGAAAAGAACCCAGTGTAAGCAGAGATGAGTCGAGCTCTGGATTCTAAGCTGATACTGTGAAACTCTTGAATATCAGCCCGTAGAGATGCTTAATTCACGATGTAAACAAGATCAGAGTGTATCCAGTGATTATGGAAAACTAATTGATTCCTCCCATGCCATTTGTCGTCAAGGAGCATGAAGCTGAATTTGTGTTTGCGGAGTACAAAGTTAGAAAAGTTGTGCCACTTCTAACCAGCGAAGAAGATCTGTTTCTAGTGCTCACAGAGTAATCGTAAATAATTCTCTGCAATCCAAGTAATGCGTAGTAGCTCAGTGCGTTCTCGCTTATGAACATACCGTAAATACAAAAACACTTTATTTTTGAGTTTCCTAACTCTTCTGATTCGCATCCTTCGTCGGATATAATTCTCGAAGATCCATTCCCTTAGAATATCGCATAAATGGATTTTTCACCGTTCAATTCTTCGATTGTTTCACAGTAGCAGTAGTTGTTACAGTAGTAAATATCTCAATAATAGTAATAATAACAGTAGTCTTAATCTACTTCAAGATCAGCTGCAATAAAAAAGGAAAAGATACCATGGAATTTTAGAAATCTAGGGATTATGCTGCAGACGATCTTTGGATTATCCAAATCAGGAAAAAATGATAAAAAGAAGTTATCTGGTATTCCGGATATTCAGTTTATGCTGATCATGGATTATAAATATTTGTACTTTGGTAGTCTAAGGCAGTTATTATGCGATTAGCTATAGCCATCGTAGCATAATTGTCTTTCAACGGAATAACTCTTGTGCAGTGCTGGGAAAATTGTCACTGCAGTCTTCCATCCTACTCTTAAATCGACAATCATCATCGCAACTAACATTAAACAGCTCATATTCTATGATTTCCAGAGACAATAAATGGTCATTAAATTTATTTTTGCAGATTCACTGTATGACATACAACTCCTGCCATTGGGTAAGCATTTCTACATCTTAGTCAGAGATTTCTCGTCATTATTCCTAGCCAAAATAGACAAAGATTCACCTGCATCTGAAACAGATTTTATTCGATTTCGAGATGGAATTGTGCATGATTTCGTTTGTTTTCCGAGATCTCTTGATCCAAATTATAGAATGATAAACTAGCATATTTGAGTATTGCAAAAATGCTGTAGAAATTTCGAATTTTCTGATAAAGAATTGTTGGTTATTCTTCAAATAATTTGCATGTAATATTTTTCAGAGATTATTATTTAAGATTTTTTTAAAAAAATCGATGGGAAACGTAAAGGCGAGATGTGTTCTAATTGATTCAATAGAGAGATTTTGGGAGTTGCTGTTTATGGGAATGAAAATAATTGATTTTGAATGAAAGTTAGAAAGCAATAAATCTTTTTGAAAAAAAATTGATTTTTTAAGAGAAGCAGATAATCACTGGATAAAAGAGGATACAAATCTCAGTCATTTGGTTGGTTGAATTCAAGGACATATGGCTAAACCTCACTCGAAATCAGAGTAGATTTTGCTTTTAGTTCTTTGAATAATATTTTTATGATCTTGTTGGGTATTCTTGTTGGGTTTATGCTCTTTTATCTCTTGATTTTGCAGTGATGAAGGACTCAAAAGAAAAGGAGTAGTTGGATCTGATATTGAAGAAGAAAAAGCGTTTTACAAGATTGATGGATCACCGCTACCGTCTCAAGATGAAGATGGAGATATATGTAAGGGGAAAAGAAATGAGTTTAAGATGTGAGGTTGAGAAATTCTAAAATATTATTTTGTGGAATTTGCGTAGAATATCCAAAGCAGCTGAAATTCAGTATTCTTCGATCGAAAGGGTTCTACGACATAAACAATAAAAAGAGTAATATTCACAATTATTTGATTTTATATTTCATTATTCAATTTGAATCACATTGCCATTATTCTTACATTTTCAACAATTTTCTTTTCCCTGAACAAAAAACAGCATATTCATAAGATGGTCACAATGACTCAAAGAATCTTTCGTTTCTTTCCGAAAACAATAAGGAAAAACAAAGAAAACCTAAGAAACGTTCGAAATCATATGCTACAGACGATGAAAGCGATTCAAAGATGAAGAAAAAGCATGCTCTACATAAATTAAAAGATTCAAAAACTGCGAAAACACATGGCAAGAAGAAATCTAAATCTGAAGATGACAAAGCTTCCACTGATACAGATGGACACATGTGTGAGAAATGCTATGTCGATCGAGTGCTATTCAAGCACGAACGAGAAGACGATGGGGATGGGTCTGAGAGTGAAGATTCATTGTCTTCATGGGATTCGGAGTGTGCACGAATTTATGCGGATGTAGCATCGAGGGAGGTGTATGATCCAGCTAAAGTCTTCAAGATCTTGCATACAAAGCAATACTAAGCTGAGAAATACTTAGAAGAGTAAAAGAGGCTTGAAACAGAGCGACTCGTTTAATAAGAAAAGATGCTCGAAGATTTGAAAAAATCTTCAAGAAGTCGAAAAGTCACAGTATCTGTGAAAGACGATGTTACTTCGAAGCAAGTATCATACAGATAGAGTCAATAAAAGATCAAGGAAGAAGAGAAAAAGAGCGAAAGAGCTGGCAGTGTGAGGAGTAAGAGGACTCAAAGTATGAGAGATTTACTGAGTGTGCAGCTGAACAGAATGGATCCAAATATACCCTAAATAGCGAATGCACCAAATATGGATTAAGCCCCCAAGGATAAGTTCAAGATCATGCTACTTGTGGAAGAGATGATCAAGTAGAATAATAAAATATACAAAGGTAAATGAGAAAATATGGAGTTATTCTGAAAATTTTTTGAATTGACAATAATTGGTTTGCTCTCACAGCTGAAATGATGAAAACTCGTCAAGAAGAGGAAGAAAAGCAAGCTGAGGAATAAGAGCGAAGAGAAAATCTTAAGCGACGAATCTAATTCATTTAGGAAAAACATCGGTAGCAATATCTGAAGAAATTAGAAGAAAATGAAGGAAAAGAAAAGGGTCCATTACATGAGTACGTATGGTGGACGGATTAGAGAAAATTCGATAGAATTGCTGAAAAAGTAGAAAATCCTGGGAATATGATAGAAGAGAGACGAAAACTAAGAGAAAAATGGAATATTGATGCTAATTTCAGTGAGTTTTTATCTCGAGTTTAAGATAAAATACGTGCCCGAAAAAGGCGATTACGTAAAAGTGCTTCAGCTCGAGGCAAACGAGCAAAAGAACTGTTCACTGAGAAGAGCATTGCCGATAGAGAAAAAGCATTTTCATTATTCAGCAGTCGTAAATAGAAGGAAGAAATGGAGGAGATGAAAAATGAATAGTAGGAAGAAGAAAGATTGGATAATTCAATGATTATAAAAAAAGAAAGAAAAGCTAAACAAGAATAAGAAGAGATATTGAAGCTACGAAGTGAGTAATTCTCCTCGCATAACAGAAGAGAATAACTTTCAAAGACTGAAAAAGATAGATTAAATGCTCTGAGAGGGAAATAAGCTATGCTGATGATCGAAGCAAAAAAGAAATAAGAAGCTGAGATTAAATAGAAAAAGATTATTGCACTCTAGAGACTTCAACAGAAGACACTTGAACAGCTGCATAAAGCCAAAAAGAAAGATTTCTCAACACTTTCTTCAATGGATTTTGATTTTTCCGATATTTTGGGGAAGAATACAACTGAATAGAAAGATATTGTGGAGAGTAATGTCAATGAGAAGGGAATTAAAGTTGAAGAAAAGAATCAGTTAAAAAAAAATAAGTAAGATAAAATAGGTGTAAATAAGGGTTAAATTAAGTAGAATCAAGGAGTATCTAAGAATATTAAGAGTGGAACTAATGCTAAAAATACTGGTATCAGCTCAAAACCAACAGGAAAATAGGATAAATCCTAATAGAAAGATAAAAGAATTGAGAATAAAAAGGAAAATAAAGATCTAGGGAAGATGTTAGATGATATGGGCGTTATGCATGCGGAAGAATAGGACTAGGAGGGGGATATGGATATGCTAGGTGAACATGAGTAGCATGAAATAGCCAAACAAAATGAAATCAAAGAGATATAAGTTGCATAATTATTAGCGGGGACGAATCTTAAGAATGTCAAACCAAAAGGGACATCATCGTAAGCTGCAGCTGTAGAATAAGGTGAAAAATCTAAACAGCAAAAACTTCGTGAGGAAACTATGATGGAAGTTGTTGTTGAAGAGGAATCTGTAGCGTCTTCTAAGCGTGTCGGGATGGGGCTATTACCTGATGATTTTATCGAAAAAGTGTTCTAAACTGCAGAAATGAGTGATCTTCCAAGAGAATACCTGCAAGCGTAGGAGAGAAAAGAAGATGATACAGATGATTTCCGTCCAAGGCCGTAATCGTATAAGAAGTTTGAAAGGGAAATATAAGGAGAATTATACAGAAAAAATGAGAAACCAATATCGGCATATTTAGCTAAGTAGCTAGGGTAGAATTAGCATTCTCAGTCGAAATTAATAACATAATCAAGTGTGCAAAGAGAAAAAGCAAGGAATAATAATTTCAATACACAATCTCACAATCCAACTTAGCATCTGCTTTCAGGAGAGATCGAATACAAAGAAACAAAATGGCAAGGTGTTAGACATGTCGCATCAACTTTACCGAAACCAAGTATGATCTCAGAAGATGCCAGAAATCGAAAAATAGCAGAGAAAAATAAAGTTACCATAATGGATTCGGAGATACCGCCTTTCGATCAGAGAAAGAAAGAAGCAAAGAGCAAGAGTTTGAAAGAAAAGTATTAGAAGGAATATCGCGATATCGAGAAAGAAGAATAAGCTATCAGAGATGAAAAAGTTAAGAAATAACAGTAGTTTATTCTTCGAAATGATATTGAAGACAATATATTTGAAATGGCAAACAAAGCTGCATTTGAATAATATGACTAAGAAAAATCAAATAAAAAGAAAGACTCCATTACGAATGTAGTAGCTGATGATGCTGATACGAAGGATATTGGGTTGTATGCCGATTAGGAAGGCACCGAAGCATATTCCAGAGCACTTAAAGATTTAGTGCCAGAAGTGTTCAAGAATATTAGTAAAAGTAACTTCGCTTCGATTATCAAAAAGTAAAAAAGAATACAAGAATTCACGAAAAGAATGGAGTGGGTTGATGGTTTGATGGCTTGATTTTGTGTAATTTTATAAAAAATATATTGTTTGATAATAGGTAAAAAGGTGAGAATGCAAATCCAGGTGAGGAAGAAGAAAATTGAGAGACAGAGAAGGGAAAAAGTTATCAGTTATGAGGGATGATCTCACGAATGCTTTTTGTGTATTTGTTTATGGCTTCTTTTTGAGGCGAAAATAATTCCTCATTTTTATCAGGAAAAATCAGTAAAATCTAATGATATTCTCTCTCTCTCAATTTAATCAGTTAATGATATTGCAATGCGTGAAATCATGTTATTTGTTAAGGAAATACTACATAAAATGGTGGTATCCTCAACATAAATGAAGAAAGAAAGTGAAATATTATCAAGTAGTAGTTTGAGACAAACTCAATAAGAATATTTGGGAAATCATTTCTTAGTGATATTGCAAGAAGCAACGATGTCAGCGAATTGTGGCTTGAGGGAAGCACCGCCGACAAGGAAACCATCAATATCAGGTTGAGCAATGAGTTCGACGCAGTTAACTTTAGTGACGGAACCACCATAGATGACTCTAGTTGAATTGGAGACCAATTAGGAGACATTGGTTTTCAGATAATCTCTGATGAATTTGTGAACTTCCTGAGCTTAAGCGGGGGTGGCAACCTAACCGGTACCAATAGCCCAAACAGGCTCATAAGCAAGAACAACTGCTGCCCATTGATTGTTTTGGACGTTTGCTATTTTGTTATTGAAAAAAGTTAATGAATCAATAATGAAAAATTGACATAAGATTTTTTGTTTTTAGGCAATCATAAAAAACAACTCAAATTGTGAATTGTAAAATGCCTGTTCATTATTTCATTACCCTTGATCGCATCGAGCTGAGCCTTAATGACAGCTGTGGTTTGGTTGGATTATCTATCAGCGAGTTGCTCTCCGACACAGGCAATCACTTGGAGATTAGCTGCAATAGATAACTGGACTTTTCCTCCAACAACTGCATTGGTTTCACCGTAGTATTGTCTTCTTTCGGAGTGTCCAAGGATAACCCAGTTGATGTTAAGATCCTTAATCTAAATAGGAGCGACTTCACCTGTGTAAGCGCCAGTTGAGGTAGCAGAAGCGTTTTAGGCAGCGACCTGAATAGCAGGTTAGATGTGTTCTTAGACGTAGGGAGTTTGAAGACTAATAGGAGCAACAACAACATCGACTTTAGTCTTGTCGAAGGTGAGTTTGTTGAGGACCTAAGAAAGGAGATCTTTAGTTTGGAACATGGAGTTGTTGGATTTCCAGTTTCCACCGACGAAGAGTTTTCTGAGAGACATGATTTGGAGATTTTACGGATAAAGTTATTGGGATTTTGTTTAATAATTATTTATTGAGTTATGAAATAAATATCAAAGACTCTTACGCTAAGTTTGGATTTTAAGGGTTATCTTAGTTCGTCATGTTGATATGTGTCTTTTAACGTATTCAGCGTATCCCACAGGTACCAGAGCAAAGATTAAGATTTAATTGCATCACGAATCTTTTATTTTAATGCGTTTTTTTGTAATTATTTTTTTCAAAAAAAAGATAAGAAAAAGCCATTTTAGTTTTGCTTTCTCTTCAGTTTTTCTTGTCCATTTTGCATTTTCTACCTATTTTTTGAATTCCTACTTTCATTTTCTCTTGTTTTATTGGCTTATCAACGGCTATTTCTTGTTGATTTGTGAGAACATTATCGATTCGATAACAGAAATAGATAGATTTCTCTTTAAGAAAAAACATCATTAACAAAAAATAAAGCCAAATTCAAAAAAATGGAATAATATTCTCTATGCCAAGCCACAATCACCTCCTAAACTGAATATAACCCCTTCTGCAAGCTTAACTCGCATATTTATGCATGTATTTCTGATCTCATTCTTCGCTAAACACCTATTCCATCTTATTCTAAAATACCAAATAACTAACTACCAAAAGTGCTACAAAAAGACTGTACTAATTAGATTTCCTTCAAAAACAAAATTCAAAGATTCTCCAATAAATTAAGAAATGAATATCCTCCCTCACTGATCTTCGAAAAAATCTTTCTTGAGGGAGAAGTTCTTTTGTTTCCCCTGAAAAAAAAACCACTAAAAAATAGAGTGGTAGAGTTTTATAAAATACATAAATTAGATTAAAAGAAAGAAGATAGAAATCTTTGCTAAACTACAAATAACAAGATATTTAGAACAATTAAGCTATTCTCTTCCTTTTCCTTATTAAAATTTTTTTCTTCTTAAAACTCCGCAAGGGAAAATTAGTAGTAGAACCAGCTGGACTAGAAGCAATTGTATTACTTTTATTTAATTCCATCAGTATTCGTAGAAGGAAGTGATAATGTGTTCCACTTATTTGTAGATATTATTATTTGGATGTTGCTGCAGCTCCAACATTGTACTCGAAAGTCCAAGATGTTCAAGCTCCATGAGAATCGATTAATTGTTGTTGTTAATGTTAATTTGTTGATTGTAAAGTTAATCTTGATGCTGTTTTTCAGCGTGAAGAAGGGCATAAATAGCTGATAGTGAACTCTCGATGAGTTCGATGTCTTCATAGCTGAAGCTATTCATAAGAATCTACAGTAACCCATGTTTTCTCAGATTCTCGATTTGATCTAGCGAACCGTTTAAGCAGAAGTTTCCCAAAGCGAATAGTAGTTCTCGTTTGTACTGTGAAATGTTAACAGCAGAAGAAATCAAGGTTTTCTGAAGAAAAAAAAATGAAAAAAAGATGTATTACTTTAAAATTCCCTGTGTTCGCAAATGCAAATATTTTCTGAAGCAGCTCCCTGTGCGTTATGATTCTCTCAATGATCGAAGGATCTTAGCACATTAGATTATTGATGGATTAGCATATTTCAACTTTGATTTAGATACTTTGTTTCTGAAATCCATGGCTAAGTAAACTCAGAATCCCACAATCGATAAGTTTCTTTTTGACAATTAACAAAAAAAGAACACTTTTTTGTGAAAATCCATGAACCATCAACTGTCATTTACTGATATTTATTGGTGATTGCCTAGGGTCAAGTTTGAAATCGCCTAATAAATCAGAAGCGGGACAGAATTAGCTGACCTAGTTGCTAAAGAAATCAGTAATTTGATGTTTTTCATATCTAACACTCCTTGAATTTTATCTTCATCGCCGTCACTTAATTCCTTCAAAGCCATGGCTATGAGCCTAGTGTTATCGTTTGTAGCACTTTGGAGTGCTAATTGCTCATCCAAAATTGGCAGAAATGCACGAATCTGTTTAATGTTTTTGAAAAATAAAGAATGTTGATTTTGAATAAGAATATCTGTTTTTCACAGAATATTTCGTAATAATGTCTCTTTTTTGCTGTTATTACTAGCTCGTAAGGATGTGGACGGATACTAAAAATCGCAATAAACCAAAGAGCTTATTCGATGAAACTACTTTTTGTTTTATACAACTCATATTTTTCAACTAATGCTTCTGCTACTCCTCTCTTTAAAGCTTCGTCTCTCACATCCAAATACTCTTATGCCATATTAGCCAATGCATACATGGCCTAGTTGGAAGAATCAAATAAACAAAATGGGAATTTAAAGGATTGTTGAGAATCAAAATGGTTTTGCTATTTTTTTACATGCGTGCAGAGATCATAATCAGACGATTTAAAGAGCTAAACTAGCACATCAATGAGTTGTATGTTATTATTCAGAATCTATGCGATAAGTTCTCCATTGCAGTAGGTAATATTTGAGAGAACATACGCTGCTTGCTGCTATAAGTTTTTAAGATTCAATAACGGTAACATGATGATTTCTTGTAGAACATTTAAGACTCCACTTTCCACAACTGTTTAGCCTATGTACTCTTAGGTATCCACTTTTTAAGTGTACATCCTTAATAACCTCATTTTATCGTACATTGCAGGTGTGTCGATTTCACTACGGAGATATTCAGCACGAATATCGCTACATGTTTGTTTCAATTGATCTTCGATTTCCTAAGATAAAAAAGTAGAGAATTATGAGCGAATTTTTGGTTTATTTTGAGGAGCATAAGGAGAAGATTTCAAACCTGCTGATTAGTTGGCATGGAGAGTAAGATGTCCTTGACGGATTGGGAAGATTCACTTTAGTCATTGAGTTGTAGATCATTTTAAGATAAAAGAGTAGATGTAGAAGATGATGATGGAAATGAAATGTTGTTGTTATCGCGGGTATTTCCAAGCGACAATAATTCTAATCGTTTCTTCTGGAAGAGCTCTTAGGTTCTCTTTGCTCTGATCTGCAATCTAAACTAATCCTTTTTCTTGCTCATAATGAACTTAACTTCATCTTTTTCTTCCCACTGTGCAGCATCGCTTTCAAGAATATTCATTTTGCCGAACTCTTCCCAAAACAAAAATAAAAGAATCAAAACTTTTTGAGAGTTGATAACAGCGAAGATTCTGATAATTGTTGTAATAATTTTCAGAACCTTAAGTGAAAAAACCCGCCAAAAATGAAAAATTATTACAAATTAAGGAGGTAAAATATGAAGATAGTATCTCCCCCCGGCGCTGGGCGCTGGCTTATTTTCAAAATCGAATAATTTATTAGGTAGCTGATAAGTTGTTTAATAATTAATTTAAGAGAAATGAACACAAACGAAGTATGTGTGTATTTTTTAGACTAATCATTAAAAAGTTGTTCTTTTATTAAAGTTAATTGCTTTAGATCTTAAAAAATGACTGAGAACATACATACCTCAGGAGCATTTCTAGAAGTCTACTCATTCTTTGTATTAAAATATTGAAAATTTCTTTAACTTACAAGTAAATCTGACATTAATTAATATTATTATTTTTAACCAGTATTTTCCTTTTTTTTGGAAGCGAATATCTTTAAGAATTTGTATTTTTCTCCTCTCACGTCAAATTCTTTGTTAGTTCTAACTGCTAACTACTTGTTTTTCAGCTATTAAATTTAGCCTGCTTGTAATTTTATATCTAAGCTAACTAGTTCTTAAGTGAAAAGGTAAGTTACAGAGAAATTATTGGAAGGGAAATACATTTAAGTAAGAAACATTTTTGAAGACCATGTAAATTTAAACAAGAAAAATAAGATATAAAGATTACAGAAATTTTTGATTATTATTGAAAGATGAAATGGAATAAATAAAATAGAAGATTTTTTACAAATTTGTGTTGTGTTCTAGGTTAACACAAATAAAAGAAATTAATAATTGCAAATTAGTTAATTATAGCCCAGTGCGGTTGATTTCCTTATTAATCGAATGTAAGGGAGATGATAATTATTCAGTTTGCTATGAGAACATGAATTAATCTGAAAATTTATGTTCATTTTTAACCACCTAATACCCTAGTAAACATTGAGAATAATCAAACAAAATTGAGTTTGGATTAAATATGCTAGTAAACTTTCTCGAAAAGCCTGAAAATCACTTGATTAATAATTTCTAAGATTTTTTAGCGGGGTTGACTAAGACAAACAAGGATGGGCGTGTTTTGGATATTAATTAAAGAAAATTTCATTTTTTAAACATAAAGATTTGTGTATCTTTCAGAGTGTTTGTTATTTTGTTTTGGATTTAGTTGATTTAACAAAAAAATAGGAATTAAGTCAAGGACAATGTAAGTAGTTGATGTAAATGCTCAAAAACAAGAATTGTTTGGCAATTACAGTGGTATTAAACAAAAAGAAAACAGGTTAAAAAAGAACAAATCTGCGTTTTTGTTTATAATCGAAATTTGATACAGAGAGAGATAAATCAATGAACATTTTTGAGATTTTAATAGAAAATAAGATAAAAGGAATTAGAAAAGAAGCTGCTGTCAGCACTGTTACAGTTTTTGGCTAGCTAAGCTATGGGTATTTAATAATTCGGTGTAAAGTAAAAAAAAGAAGCACAAGTTGGAATCTAGCAAGAATATCTTGAAACTCAGTAAAACTAATTGAAAAATATTAAGGATATGTTTAAAAAAATATTTACAAATATTGAAAAAAGTTTGTTTTGTCTTTGCTTTGTTTCTATGTGCGCGAGCTACCTTCTAAAATGTTGTTATTTTTTCACTCGAATATTTCCCTTTTCTGTTATTTATGATCAAAGCTGTGGATAACTTTGCCTGTTTACATTAAACGAATTCCTCGCTGTGCTAGTTTTAGATACTCGAACCTATCAGGGTTATAAGCTGGAGATGTCACTCCATCGGGGATTTCTGCATCACAGTACAGCTCGAAGATGTTAAAAATTATCCTCTTGAAGACATTACAAAAGGACAGATCCAGTTCATCACAATTGTGCAGATCTACGAAGAACAATTCCCTGTGATTTAAAATATCCTTGTTGCTATCTTGCTTGCTAAGGATCAAGTCGAGAGACGCAGTGGTTAGCCGAAGAAACAAAGCACGGTAATGTGAGTGATTTATGAAATCGGATTATTTTGTTTTATCTCTGGCGATATCCTTAAGTCTCTTCATGATCCCTGGAAGGATTGCAAGGACTTGTTTCTCGATTTTCAAGAAATTCAAGTTACCGTTTCCGAAGATTTTAAAGATCTTGTACATTAAGAGCTTTGTTAGATTTTGAAATCGGGAAGTCTTTTAGACGCCACTGTTGCTTCCACTTGCTGAACGGACACCAGGGAGTAATGTTGAGCTGCCTTCAACTAAATTTTTATCTTTAAAAGGTAAGGATCCAAGAGTATTAGCTCTGTTTCGTTGAGTTTGAATTGAATCTACTCTGGATCTCTCTGGAGAGCTTGCAGGATAGTCTTCAGTCTTCAGCGGGAAGGGGGTGTTAGGATTATTGCTGAGATTAACTATTTAGCTAGAATTAGGGTTATTTATGGTATTCTTACAGGAGGTATCTTATGATTCAAGAGTTACAGCAGCTAATAAATTTTAAGTGGTGACTTAGCTTTCAAGGAGTGGTTTCTTTGTATACGAGCGAGTAATTGAAAATGTATTGAGATTAAGTACAGCGAAAGATTTTTAGAATTCTGGCATCGTTTAATATTGTGATCGATCGAGGCAAGAATCGATATATTTGTATACCATTTCTTCATGTTTTTACCAAAAATCGAGCATTATTCTTTGTGCATCTTCGAGAGTTTCTTTTGGTTTTTGACTGAGAATTGTGCTCTCCGGATAATATTATTATTGGATTGGGAATAATGAGAATTTTAATGGAGGAGATGACTCATTCATCTCAACTCCAAGATCCTCTCCTTCTCCTTCTGTTTCATTGCTCTTGCTGTTTCTACGTTCATTTTATGATTTTTTTTTCTACTAGAACTACAAATTTCTTTGATGATGCGTCTTATTTGGAGACTATCCTTATTAACTACTAGCGTTTAATCTTACTCCCTGACTTCTATGTCTGCGAGGAGATTCCTGTTTGTTTTCTAAATTAAATTCTTCTCCGCTGTTTGAGATTTATTGGCTTTTTGGAAACCCTAATGGCTGCTGTAAGATGATTTTAAAATGATCCTTATGAGGAGGCAATTGCTACTTCGAGGAAGCTATATCCAAATCAGAGTTATTGTGGATGTTTGATTTCCCTTATTGTTCTCTTCCTTCTTCTTCAATTCTCTCCAAGATATTTCCTCTTGAAGATCTCCTGGGATTCTTTATTTTTTGCTAATTATCTGTTTATTTCAAATGTATGATCTCGTTAAATTTCGGAGCTAGTTAGTCAATTTCTTAGTGCTAATCTGGATAATTTGCTTAACGCTGGCTTATTGTTGGGAATTCATTTTTTGGAAAATCTGAGATTGCTGGGTAGCTTGGCACTGGTTACAATTACAAGCTAAAAGGAGCCGATATCTGGTTTGTATTAGCTGTCTAAAACATTTAAGGTACATTTGTAAGCTATGGCATTTAAGAAAACATTATTCCTTGAGAATTGTTTATTGTTTGTGGAAAAAGCTGAAATAATTATTATGGCGAGTATTATTATTATTAGTTTGGTATTTGCATTTGTTGCTGCTGAGGAAATCCGAGGCTATAGAAAAAATGAGATTGAGAAGGCACTGCTGCTTATTACTATTATTGTAGTTGTTATTGAAATGGAAATGCATATGGAAATGTGGAAGAATCTTGAAAAGATTCGAAAAAAGAAGTTTTCTGATCTGGCTGAGAATTATATTTATTATTGAGGAATAAATAAGGAGACTACAGAGAGAGTCCATCTATGAAAGGTTGCTGCTGTTGCAGATTGAAAATATGATGAGTATTAGAAGAATTATTAAGAGCAAGCCCAGGAAGAGATGTACATGCTGTCAAAATTGGTGTTTGATCTTGAAACAAGGAAAAAGAGGAAAATGTATTTATTCCAGCCATCGGAATCAGAGTAGAATTAGATAATGCAGGGGATGGGAGATTTTAAGTGAAAGCTTGTTGATGGGGTAGAAGAATATTAGAGATTTAAGATGATTCTTAAGGTGGGGCTGGTGATATGGATGACTTTTCGCCTGAGTTGTACATTTATCACGGTTTTTTTCTTTTTTTCTTAATAAAACTTTACCTCAGATTATCTGTCTCTTTTTTATTCATATATATCTTAATCAACCGGAGCTGCCTACTAATCGATAATTAAATTCTTCCCTTGCTTTCCTAATCATTAAGAACTATAGACAGCGTTTTATTCTATTTCTCCTTGCATTGAATCACAGTCAGCCGAAATAATTAAAATACTTCCCAAGAAAATAAGAAAATGGGAAACGGCAGGACGCTTCACTTTCATTTTATAATAGCCTGAGGAATAGCAACACAAGCACAGGATTCGTATCAACAACAAAATTCTTGCTGAGTTGATAAAGAGTCAAAAGTATGTTTACTTCCAATAATAAGAACATCCCGAATGCAAGAAATTGATTTTGGAGGGGAAGGATAACCACCAATAAGCCGAAACAGCAATAATAAACAGAAAGATACTCCCCCCAAAGGTCTTATGTAATTACACTAAAAAACTAATTAGTTTTTCGATAGTAAATTTTGAATTAAAATACGATACAAAAGTCGGCGTTCTCAAACTAAAAACCCAAAGAATCTTTTTATGTCCTGCAGATCATGCTATGTTTCTTGTGTGAACACACACATTACACAAACCTAATAAATTAAAAAAAGCAATGTATATCTCGAACTACTATTTACTACTTCTAAATCGCAATCCCTTCCATATACGCCCAGCGCTTGGATATTTTGAGACCTCCTCATTGTTTTCCATCTAGGCTGGGTAGCTTTCAACGGAAATTATTCTGTACACAGTTTTCCAGGTAGTAAGCTTGGATTTTTGAGAAATCAAAAGAAAAAAAATAAACAAACATTTATGCTTATTTTTCTCAAAAAATATCAAGAGAACAAAAATAGGGATTACTTACTCATTCGATAAAAAACAAAAATCCTACTGAGGAAGCTAATTTTCTCGTGAAACTCAAATAATAACTTAATTATATACTCTTCTTTTATTTGTGCGAGAATTTCAAGAAATAAACACAATACTCTTGAGTAAAAGTAAGATTATTGCTTCGTTTTTTCTTAAGAAAAAAGAAAAAAGTTAACTTAAATGCACAATCCTAAGGAAAACAGAAATTCTTTGATTAAATGAAAATTATTCTTTTGCAGAATCGTATATGTCTGCGTATATGTGTATGTACGTGTTGGTCATACAATTAAACCCAATTCAGAGTTGATTTAAAGACCTGAATTACTGGGGGATCCTGCGAAGTGGTAATCACCCGTCTCATAATTAATTTTACCCTTCACCAAGACCAAAGTATTAAAGATCAATCAAACACAGCCGATCCATTAATCCTGATCATCATTATGATTATCATTATTGTTAGAATGGTAATAAAGGAAGATCTTCTCTAATTTCGTTTTTATTTGTTATTTTTTACAATCAATCTCAAAATAACAATGTAATTATCTGTAACTTGATTTTTTAGGAAAAATTCAAAGAAAAATGAAAGACAAGGGAGCATAAATGTCGTTTCGCATAGCCAAACAGATGCAGATTATACTTACCTTTTGACTGTGCTTAGTACCTCTAGCAGTTCGTTTCTTTTGGAAAGCTAGATACTGAGGTTTTTTGTGACTTTCCGAGCAGTAGTACTCGAGAGTCGGCAGCTAAATTTAAGATAGAGTAAGTCTTAGAAATTTTTAATTTCTGGTTTATTTCGCTACTGATTGATTTTCTTGTTGTGTGAGATTGTACATTTCAGCTCTGCGTAACTGTTTGTTAATTACCTTCTATTTGGTAATAATTTGGTATGAATCACTCTCATTCTCTCTTTAAGTAATCTAAAAAAGGAGGTTTTCCTCCCAGGGATTGTTTTCAGGGAATATTTCATTCGTTAAATGATATGATCATCTCCATGTTTTGAATTCATTTTTTTAATAAATAATTGTAAATAAAAATAGAAGTGGCCAAATATTTAGAAATTATAGATTCTACTCTATTTCAAAGTATTTTTTACAATAATATTTCCTGTATTTTATTTACTCACAAAACTAAGAAATTATTAATTACCAAATTATCAGGCAAATCAACTTCAGAAACTTAATTTTATATTTGAATTAGATTGATTGCATTTCCTACTCCTTTTTTGATTGGCTAAGATCTAATAATTTTTATTTTTGAATAGTCTTCAATACCCAATCCATTTTATCCATTCAAATCGATTATTGCAATGGTTTAAAAAAGATATATTATGTGGATAAGAATCTTTGTTCATTTTTTAAATTTAATTAATTTTTTTTCTTGGGAATTCATTTAACAATTTAGGCTGTGAGTTTTTAAATTTGGTTACAACTTTTTAGATCTATTTCCGCAAGATTTCATGTTGATTAGTGTCGTGTCAAGGAGGGATTTTAAAAAAGATTATTCCTTTGCGAGAAGAATGAAGACTGATTCAAAATATCAACTACTTAGGGAGCATTTTTGTGAAAAGAAATTTAAAATAAAATTGAGCCTCATTTGAGGTAGCTTTCTGTAAGAGAACACAATTATAAAAGCGGAAAAATTCAATTAATTCAAATGGGAAAAGAAAGACGAAATGTAAACGAATATTTTGGAGGGTAAAGAGATAAGATTTGAAGAAGAGAAGTTGTTTAATATTTTAGATTGCCTTTTGCATTATTAAATTTATTTTCTTATCAAAAGAATAACTATGGAATACAGATCGACTTTTTGAATAAAACCAAAAAATCTTTTTGTTTGTTTGTTTGCCAGCTGTTGTTTTGTTGAGATAATAAGAATGCAAAAATTAAATAAACTGAAAAAAGGGTTAATTTGAATTTATTGAAACAATAATCAGTGAATATCAAAACTGGGAGGGTTCGAAGAAGAAATACAAACAGAATAAGTTCCCAAGCAAAAATGAACAAAGGAGCTAAGAACAACCGAACCCGCGGGATGGGT
>Ga0302271_10001620_pt1 | contig 21450 bp, 11 predicted proteins | sample III_Bog_N1_1_FD_198767 | JGI IMG/M metagenome (GOLD analysis project Ga0302271, IMG submission 198767) | Peat permafrost microbial communities from Stordalen Mire near Abisko, Sweden - III_Bog_N1_1 | ecosystem: Environmental > Terrestrial > Soil > Wetlands > Peat | place: Sweden: Abisko... | reverse complement strand
ATTCTTAGATCTAATTTATTTCCCTCCCTTTTGACTTGCATCAATATATTTATTTGATTTTATATGAACACACACACATATTTTTAAGAATCTGCAAGTCATTAAGAGATCTCTTTAAAATAGCATATAACAAGCTAAATAGGGTGATAGAGTATAAAACAAGAACGAGTTTTAGAAATAGAGTTTATGTTAAAATAAATGCAAGAAAAATGACAAGAAATTTATTTAAAATGCAAGATACTTTTAAAAAAGAATGGTTTTCTTGTTTTTTTATTTTAGAAGATCATTTAATGAAGACTTAGATTCTTCTTGAGTTATTGATTATAAAGTATTTGTGTTCTAAAAGGGTAATAATCCCAGGTGGAGTTAATTTAGAGGAGGATTATATTAATTTGCACTTAGAGATAATCATCATACAACAATATGAAATAAATCAAATTTTATTATTCAATTTCTTTTTGGAAAAGTGCTTCCCAAACTGAGAATTTGAAAAAATAAGTTATTTTTTCTTCTTTTTCTTCTTTATTTGGTTTATTTAAGAATAACAACTAAAAAGAAAAATCACTTTTTTCTTTTGTTATTTCAGTAGATTTGCTAAATCTTATGTGCCGTTGTTGTTTATCTTTCCACTATCAGAGAACAACAACCACAATATTAGCCTATTTTCTGTTATTGAAATAAAAATGAAAATAATTGCTAATATTGATAGAAGTCTCCTTATTTCCAAGAAAATGAATATTTTTTCCTCGAACAATGTTAAATCTCTAAAGGAGGGAAATCAATTTGTTCCAGAGTTTTTTGCGAATTTTCATTTCGCATTAATCAGCACAAATAATCACAGATTCAAACTCAAATGGATGAAGAAATCTCTAATTTAGCCGAGCGCACCTCTGAAACTCCATATGTCCATAGCATTGAATTCATCTCTAGCACAAGAGTCAAGTTGCTTGAATTCTTCTTAGACATTCCATTTCAGAAGATTGAGAGATTCATGAGACTGGATCCTGTACTGTGCAACTTCCCTCTTAAAGATGTATTCATAAAAATGCACACACACACACATAAATATTGAGTTTGCTTGAATACTTAAATTATTTCATACCATTGGGCAATTTTATTAAAATATATTCAGTATTATCAGCATACATGTAATTGTTTTCTTACAATTCATAGGAAAACCAAAAATATTTAGATATTATAAACATCGGACGATTGACGAAGGCAGCTGTAATGAAGAGTACTTTTGCGAAAAGTCTAGTGCGCGATGCCTGGGCGAATTTAAGACTCAAATGTTTAGTTTTATTGAGAATAGCGGATATTCACATGCGAGCGTTAAGGATTGATGAATACTGGAAATTCATCAAGGAATTAAGAAAAGAAGTTAAATCTCGACTCAACACTTATGCTGATGAAGAAGCGTATGTATTTGCAGTGCTGCTCGCTATGGAAGATATGAAGGAGCATCTTAGAAGACATGATCTAGATAGATTCATAGAATAATATTAAATCTCAATAAAAGATGCGTTAGGACACTTAAAGAATAGCGATTTCAGTTAACTTCTCGCTTATCGTGTGAATGCAGCTGTTGGCTATGCTGGGAGAATAGCATTAAACAGTGTAGTCGTTGAAGAACGATTGTGTCGAGCAATTGGAATATTTGAGTTAAAATTGAAAACATAAAATACTCTCAAGCAGTAACAGAAGCAGCTGTAGTGGGAATTAGAGTAAATGAAAGAGATACAGAGATTGCATGATATTTAATAGCAAGATCGTTAGAAGCGTGAGGAAGAGTAGTTCTTCAAGGAATTCTTGGAATAATAAGCGGAAATGAAATAGCAAGATGATTTAGATTATCAATTACTGTTCAATTTATATTATTTGTTCCTTCAAAAGCAAGAAGCGTAAAGGAACAGCTCGTAATTGCCACAGCACATTAGTAACATTAATAATTTTATGCTCGATACGACGTAACGAAATAGATCGTAATATGAAAGCTAAGCTGGGAAATAATAGTCAATGATTGCGATATTAAGCAGTCCCGATCTAGATCTGGAAGGAAATGTCATGCAGACATAGAATCCTTCGTTTTAAGCGTAAATCAATGATTATTAGAATAAACTGCTTGTCTAGCAATCGAAATTCGATGAAGAAGGATTGAATACGAAGAATTGGATTGTATCGGATGCTGATAGGTTTGTATATTACTTTTGCTAATTGCAATTATTCAAAGTAACAACTAATTATTCTTCGTCAGACAGCAAAAGCAGCAGTAATAATAATAATAATGATTAAGAGTAAGTTATTACTAAAATCGATGGATTCATTGAGGAACTTAAAAAAACAAGACACGAGATTATTGGAAAGAATGAGTTAATTTAATAATTTACAGAGTTAAGCGAATCTTTAAAATCTGGTCAAAAAATACAAAAATAATTTTAAGACCACAGTCTTGAGAAACTGCTATCTGATATCACAGAGAAGGATTCTTACGATCAAGACAACAAGTATATTGATGGAAAGAATGGTTCGACAGGTTTGAGTAGTCAGAGTAGAACATTAAGTAAATATTCTGTTGATTATTAAGCACCTAAGAAACTGTAAGATTATATTGAATCTGCCTCGAATAAAAGGAGTATTCATTTAAAAACATTAAGTAGTTCGAGTTAGCATACAAATTCTAGCCCTAAGGTATCAAGAAAACCTTATCAGAAATAATTGATTCGATCATCTTTTCAGGAACACACAACTAATAATTCCATTGGAGGATTAATAGTAGATCAAAGGTAGCATTCGTAAAGTACCATTGAGAATAAGAATACTGAGAGGCTTGGAGGGATAAGATTTAATTTTTAGAATGCTGCGAATAGAAAAATTAAAAGTAATTCTCAAAGTGAATAAGAATTGAAGATTGAAGGCAGTGATAAAGCTAGAAATAATTCTTAAGATAAAAGGGATAAAAATAGTTTTCTTAGGGAATAGCTCCCTGAGAAGTATCTGCAGGAGAAAGAGGAGGATGCATAAAATAACTACATTTAACCATTTGACATTCCTCTATTTAGTCCGAGTAGTAGCACACATGAAGGTTTTTGTTTTGTTGTTCCAAATTCACCTATTCCAAAATAAGTAAAGTATTAGAGAAGTGATCAGTAAATGACTCAGTTGAGCAATTCAATTTAGATTCGCAACTCGACTGAACCTGGAATTCCGATTATTAGAATTACAAGCACTGAGTCAGAGAGTATTAATAATGTGTAGAAGAATTAGAATAGTGTAAATATTCAGGGTGAGAATAATCAGAAATAAAATAAAATAACTGAAGAAATAACTCCTAGAAAAAGAGCTAAATCATCAGATTTATTAAAGGATTATTCTATTATAATACAAGCTCCATAAGAAAGTGAAGAAGAGAAGAGTGAAGTAGTAATCAATGATATTAAGAACAACAATAATATTGAAATTCAAAATAATAATAATGATGAATTAGCAGCATAATAAAATCAATTGGAATTGTTTTCAAATATCTAAAATATCAGCAATCTAAATATCTAAGAATATACAAATCAAGAAGGAGAATCAGGGAATCCCATTGACAAACAATCAATACAATCTAACAATAAGAAACTATGCTCATCACAGCAGTAATCTAAAAAAGAAACATTTCTTGGAGAACAGCTTTTGTTTAGTGATAAATAACTTTCACCAGCTAATGCAGCAATCATGCATGAACTCAATTCTGGGAATAATAACGCATAATAGGATTTGAATGCAGGAGATAATCAAATCAAATTATCCTTTGGGACACAACGAATAGAGAAGAGTGAGAATACTAAAAATGATTAAATAATTGTCAATTAGCATGTTGATGTCATTGAAAATTTCTCTGAATAAACTGAGAAGATTAACAGATTAGAAGTAGCTCAATAGAGACAGGAACTGCAGTAGTAGCAACCACAACCTCAGATTTCTACTAAAAACTATGTCTAAATACCACATAAACCAAATTTATTTGTGAACACATCAAAACCATTCGTTCCAAAAGAATCTAAAATTGCTTCTAGAACTCTATCAAGCAAATCCTTCATTATTGCTTCCTAGCCTTAGCAGAATCAAGTCTCCGGGATTATTTCTCAAGACTAGCTTCAAGCTGCAACTTTTCTACCTCTGAAAACATTCTCAGAAAATGCAGGAAATACCAGTGTTAATCAAAAGAAAAAACCAAATATTTTATCGCGATTACTTGGTGATAATTCCACAATACACTCACTTGAAGAGCAATTAGGGCTAATAAAGAAGCCAACTGTGCATAGCATGTTAAGCTAGACCAATAATGATAGTCTTCATTAAAGAGATTTGTCAGTGAAAACATCTTCTCAGGTAACTGGGGAATACCGAAAGTATCTTAAGGAACATCGCAGGTGGAAGACTTAAACTGAAGAGAAAGAAATGGGGATCAACGGTTATTAGGAAATTTCTTCATCTATTGGCTAATCAAAGATGAATGTGAATTAGAAAGATTTTTAGTCAGAGTAGAATTATCAGAATTTTAATATAAAATCTTCCGAAGAAGAGACGAATTATTCTCAAGGGAGAAGAAGCAGGCATCTACGCATGGCTTCAGGGAATTTTCAGAGATCTTCTCGCTAGATTAATTTAAATTATAAGACCTAGTCAATGACAAACTTTTCATAGATTTTTGATGCGAATGATAGCACATCAAAGTAATAAACGAATGTTTCATAAGGATAAATGAACAAAACAAATAATAACAATAATAGCATAAACTCCTATAAAATCACAAATAATAATAGCTCTAGCAATATGAAGAACAGTTAATAGCAGTCTTCAAACAACAATCTAAAGAGATAAATGACTACTAGCAAAACAACTGATCGAGGAAATGGAAATAATTAGCTTAAATAATATCTGCAACGAATGCAATCAAGTGCATCAGATTCTTCCTTGAAAATAATTGATTACAAAGATTGTGTTTAATATACTGCAGCCACAGTAGTTCCATAAACAAGCAATGAAAAGAAGAAAAATCCTCGTGAGACTCGTGTTTATCAGCCTAAATTATTGCTAAACGCTTTTCATGATGAATCAAAAAGTTACAGCTCAGAAAAAAATGAAATCAATGAGATAATTGAAAAAACTAACCTTTTTGAAGGCAAAGATTTATTCTAAACGAATAAGCGCTCCCTGCATCGAAAGATACACGGAGATTCTTTTCATATCCCCCGATAAGCAGACTAAACCATTTCCAGCAGTCAATCCTTAAAAAACCTTCGTCTTCTATTCAACACAACGCACATGTAAATAAAAACTCTTAGAATTGCTTCTTGTTTTTTTTGTTTAAATTTATTATAAAAATTGTTTTTTTAAATTGTCATCGATTTCAAGCCTTCGTAGTACAGCAAAGGAATCTTAAAAATCTAAGTTTTTCAAGACATAATCATCTATTCAAAGTAACGGTGAATTTGGTAGGCTTGAGAAGGTAAGCACTTTAGTTGATATTGACACATAAGAAGATACTTAAGAAGGTCCGCGAAGTAGTTTAGTTTTACATGAGGAGAGATTTGAAAGATTTTTCAGTTAGTCTAAGGAGATACGTGATACTAAGAATAGAGAGGAAGATTTAGAAAATGATGATCCTATGTCTTTGTCGTTCTCTTGTGAAGAAAGTGAGTTAGATAGGAGGAAAAGAAGAGTGAAAGAAGTCACCATGAAAACGGTGTCGCTAATGCCAGCATAGGATTTAGTTCCTTAAGTATATGAAACTGAACTAGGCAAAGTGTCTAAGAGTATTGCTTTTGCTGTGCAGAAGGCATCACTCGCTAGAGATTTTGAATCAGTCATATAAAAAACAAACTTTAGATTTTCACTTCTTCCAGCATATCAGCAGCCATAGTAGCCATAACTCAAAACAACTAAATTAATAACATCTTCGTCGTCATCTTCATCGCTATCGTCGTCGTCTCAATAGAATCAGCTTTCGATTTAGAAGTAGGATAATTCACCTGTTGCTTCTATTCAAGAAATTGCTGAGTCAATTTATGACATTTAAGAAAATCAATAATAAACGAAATTCACTAAAAAGAGTATTTCAAATCAATCTGCAAGTAGTAAAAACCCTTAAGCCCTGCATATTCCTTTGTAGTAGTCTTCATCATTGGCTAATCCATTTGAGAAACACTCTTCGTTATCAAAAAATTCAGCTGCCTCACCTGTGTAAGTTTAAAACCAAGGAATTAAGCATTCAGGGCGAATGTAAACTTTGAATTCAAATGCAACGTTGACACCTAATACTAATATATCGTTGACACCTGCAGGAGCAAATAGCTTATTTCTGCCTGGGACTACGATTGCATTATCGCAACGAATCAATGCTAGTTTGACTCCAAGGACTAATATTATTGCAGAAGAAAATCGAAGTCAACATTTTTAAAATCAATCAACGTTATTAACAGTCCCAACTGCTGGAACATTTTCCCAAGCTTCTGCAAGTGCTTTGAATCAGCAATTAACTAACTTCAAGACAAATAGACCACCTTCGCCTATGAAAGCGTCCCCTACTACAGTTAATTTCTAGAAAAGAGGATCGATTTCGACAGGTAGCAATCTCCTGCAGTTAATTTAAGAACAATAACGTCTTAGAAGAAAATCCATCTCTAAACCAATATAACTCCCTTTAAATGAGAAAGAAGGTTAGCTTGGAAGAGGTCCTTCAGGAGAATCAGCCAAATAAATTAATCATGTAATTGATTTGATATTCAAGAAAAAAAATACTTATTGAGCTTATTTTGATTTAAAATAATATTCTCTTTTGATGATTATTTAGATCATCACAGAGCTTAATCAAGCGAAGTAAGATCTTGTCGATTCCAGTAGAGGAATTAATTCTAAGTAGAACACACTATTTGATCAGCATAGTCCTTCGAATAGTTCCTCACCTGTTACAAAAAGTATCATGCAAGCAGCTGCAAGCATCTTCAAGCCAACCACTGCTGCATCGACTTTCAAGAAAAGACATCTGATGACAAAGTAAATGAAAATGCTGGGATGAAGTTGCATTTTCTGAAATTATTTTTTTTTTTGGTTGATAAACTTAGAAATAGTTTTGACTCTGAATCCTCCGAAGATATGAAATCAGGTGCTCAAGATGACGAAGAACCGAAGAAACTCAAAAAACCTATGCTCAGAAGGTTAAAGGTTTACTCGGAAAGCTTTGAAAATAGTGATGAAGAGGAGCCATCAAATGTACCTTCTTCAAATGCAATAGGAACAAATATGCTGCCTACAGGAAAACCAGCTTAATCAACAAATAATCCACAAATAGGCAGCAACAGCAACAATAACAATAACACTAATAATACCTTCAAGGGTTTGAAGTCGATAAATAGTATAGCATAGATGTTTTTAGGAAAGAAACATTGGTTTAATGTTTAGAATAAAGAAGATTTAAATCGCTCCTAGATCTCAAGAGGTGATGCCATAAGTCGTAAAATGAACGAATTAAACCTTCGCTTCCCTGTGGTAAGTTTCTGCACTCACCGCATTGGTAGGTTCTAGAATTGGAAAATAAATTTCGTAGCATACTACCCGCAAAGCAAGTGTTTCCAAATAAACTTTCTCAGCATCGATAACCTCTTTTATAAAATGTTTATCCCTGCAAAAAAGCTAAAACTTTTTACTCAAGGATAAGATTCTTTCGTGACAATTTGGCCGATGGTTCTAGCGTATCTGCTTGATTACTTGGCTGCGAAGAAAATTGAACTTCACTTTGAATAAGAAACTACTCAACGAAAAAAGATTCTTTTTGTCGATACAGGGATTGGATCATTTTTCTAGCATCAAACATAGGAATAATCTTCTGGTCAAGCCCTGTCAAAAGAACTTATTTAATATAAATAATTAGCTAAAGAAAGAGAAGGGATAACCCCTCTAAAGAGTTCAGTCAGACGGAATTCGGATGAAGATGATAGTTTTGTTTCAACTGACAAAAAGAGTGCTAGAACTAGTAAAATAAAATTTAGTTTTTTCCTTGGGCTCGCGAGAAAAGAATCGTATTTCCCAACTTTCAGAGATGCACTTGCTGCTGCTAAAATTAAGAAAATATTTGAAATATTACTCTATCGATATATGTATGATTAACTTCGACCGACTGGGAAGAAACTTGTTCTCAAGAAAGATGCCTCAACATAGCGGTATAAGACACTCTCTAAAAAAATACAGAAACTTGAAAATGACCTCGAACGCAGCCAAATCAAATAGCAGCTCAAAAGTAAAAGGATTTTAAACAAAATAAGAGATTTATTAAACAATCAAAATATCCTAAATTATCACTTTATTTAACATTATTTTTGATTATTTTCTTGCAACATAACTCAGTGAAAATGGGTAACAGTGTGGACTTAATTTTATCACAAAAATTCGGCACATTTCAGCTTCGTAAACTCGTACAAAAGGATGTCATGAAAATCCCAGATAAATCAGAATATTAAATCGAGCAAATCTGGAAACTTCGACATAGAGATACTCCCTATTAACTCTGCTCGTTCATTAAGAAAACAGGTGAAGGAACTTACTACCTTGTGAGCTTTAGTCTTGCATTCAAAAAAGATTACAATGCATTGTTAACAGTTTTCCTTAAAAAGCACGATGATGGAAAAGGACTCAAAGCTTAATTTGATAAGATAATCTAAGTCTAATTGCTTAAAAAGCCAATACACGTGCTTAACGAAGAAGATATGCTCAAAGAGAAGGCTCTCAAGGAATATCGTTTACTTTCTCTTATTGACTCTCAAGCCACTAGTGCTGGGCCAAGATCGACCTTCAAGAGACCTTCTATGATTAAACTCGCATACACACCTGTTCTTTCAGGTCATTAGTCCACACAAAAAAAACCAATTTCATAGAAAATATTCAAAGACGATGATTTCAAAGAGATCTTGAGTGCATTTGACCTTAATTAATTGATCCGCAACGTTGTGCTAACCTAGAAAATCCCCAAAAACTTCAAGCATCTTTGCATTAAGAATCTCAAACGGAGAATCGTCATCACTGATGAGCTTCTCTTTCTCAAGCTGTAAAAATATTTGCGAGAAAATTCAAGAAAATCATCTCATTTTTCGAACATTCATTCTTTTCAACAGGGATAAGGCTGATGTAATAAGAAGAAAGTTGAATTAGCCACCGGAGATTCTAGTCGAAACTGAAATACCTGGAGATACCGATCCTAGAATGCAGGATTATTAAATCAAATCTTCTTTCTTCAACTAAATCTTCGATCGTGCATATGTAAAATCAGAATGTGTGTAAGAAAAACTTACCCTCAAGCACAACAGAGGAGCTGAAGGAAACGACAATAATGAACTCTCTGACTCCAATGATGATTCGTTCAATAATTTTACATACGCACCACTCAAAATTAAAGAAGTAGAAGAAGAATTCGATAGGTTAGAGAAAGTTGAGAGGATCGATAATTCTCTCCTTCACGAATTGACTTTTAGATGCTATTGCTCTAATTTGAATGTCTCTAAAATCCGCTGCACTTTTAAATCAAATAACATGATCCATTTTCTTTCTGCTGAGTTACATGGGGAGTATGATCCTACTTTAACCAATACCCAAGACTCTTCTCCTCATTCTACACATCTTCTTGTAATAATTTTCTGCCCTAAGAATAGATTCTATAAATCTTTCTCTACGCGCAAGCCTAAGGCATTCGCACTTTTCCATACCTTTAAGCAGTAAAACACCTTTGATAGTTTGATTTTGTTCAGGGAATTAAATATGTTTCGGTTGTTTTTTCTTTTCCTTTTTGCAGTTCAACATTTTAGAATTCGTTTGAACCTCCTATTAAAGTAGATTTACGTTCAAAAGCAGCTGGAGATTTCTCTGCTGCAATCTTAAAACTATGCCACAAGGTTACCATTGAAGAGTTTACAAAGAAAGTTGAAGTTGCAATACCAAATCTCAGCTAATTGCCTGCTCATGAAATCCTCAAAGTAGCACTCTTACGGAATAATTCCTTTATGGAAACGCAGCGCTCATTCAAGAGGTTCTCAATAATAGATGAAGTTACTTCTTTCGGAAAAATCTTCCTCTAGCTCACAGTTTTCTTCGATAATCCTACGGAAATGTTGTTCGTTATTGAATTCTAAGATTTTCTTTCTAAATCAAAGTTCTATAGAATGGTATTAAACAGCACAGACATGAGTTAACTGTTGGGAATTAGACTTTTCCCAGATGATAGTTCTGATATTTTCATCAGGGCTATTAGGAGAATAGTTTGTCATGTTCGCTTTGATCATGAAACTTTTTACAGTGTAACAGCTTTCTTCATACAAAAAATTCATATTTTTTGATTAATTTTTTCCTTTTCTTGTTCGAAAAAAGATGCCATATTTACAATTCGGTGAGGTATGGTATAGACCGTATTTGGAACTGCCTGCAAGAAACCTTGTAGAAAATGGTAGAAGAAGTGAGCAAGGAGAAGGAGGCATGAAATTCTCAAACAAAATATCTAAACACACATTCGAAAAGGAGAACACTAACAAGACAAAAGTTCTAATGGAAGGCTATCGAAAGAGTATCAGAATCATCTTCCATAGAACATTCATCCATAAAAATGAATTCTACATTTTAACTATCTAGAAAAATCTGATTCTTTCCGAATTCTGGATGCTCTGCATTTATTCCTTAAAAACTGGGAGAAGATTAATGGGATATGTTCAAAGTAAAGACGTAGAGTAGATTCAATTCACAGATCTATCATATAATTAGACACTCTTTCGTCTGTTCGATTAAGGATAACCATATTAGAAATATAAATCGTTCCTCGATGCTGTTGAGAATAAATCATTTGAGTAGAGGCATATTTTCTATGGAAACGAAAAATCTAGTTTCTTTATGAAATCCCTTGGAAAATTAAACGATGAAGAATTACCTCTTGCTGCTTAATCCGAAGGAGAAGATGAATCTGAGAAATCACAATAGTAACAATAGCAGTAGTAGCTTTAAAAGTCACAATTCCAATCAGAAGCTCAGACGCCAATCTCGTAAAGGTTAGAATAACCTCCTTCTATGTCAGATTCTGCTTAGTACTAATAACCATCGATACAATAATAGCCATAGCCCCACCAATAGCGGCAATAGCAAGCATCAATATCCCCATCACAATTTTAACCTGAATAGAATCCCTCTGTGCATTAGTATTTGTCATACAGCAAACATTCTATATATCCATAAGTTCTAGATGATGATAGTTTCATCTTAAATTTCTAAAAGCTAGCCAAATAATAAACAGACATTAATCTATCTGTTCCTAGACAGATTAGCTTTGATTTGCTACAACCAGGCGTGCAGCATGTAGATTCGTTCAATGAAAATGAGGAGTCTTAAACGAAAATGTTTTTATTAGAAAAATTCATCTAGCTCACGAATTAACTCAGTAGAGCATCTAAATAATTTTCGGCTCCTTCACCGCGTGTTAATTTTCTTTCTCGCTTCGTTGAAATCAAGATTTGGGAAGGTAAGTCGAAGGCACTCATTACCAGCAACAATAATCCATATTTTATTTATTTATTTTTGCATTTGTATTTCACAAAAAAAAGATATTGCTGACAAGATGATTCTCAACAATAAAGGAGCAACTCACACAATGCAATTTGGAAATGTAGCTGTTCCCATGCAAGAGTTCATTTCATCAACTTAAATCATGACAGATTCTGGTCAAGAAATCATGGTGGAGTATTTCATAGGCAAATAAAAAGACAAAAAAGGTGGGGAATCGCTACTCACTGAGAGTTTCGAGGAAATATCCTACCCAGCAACCCTCGGGTATTATATTTACCTGCGATTTTACTACTTCAATTAAGTTGGTATTGTGCATAAGAAAATTAATTTACGAGAGCTTCTCAATCTCTTTATTGCTGATGGTTACTATAAGTATCAAACGAACTACATGCATGCTAAGCTACAACAATAAGACCTCAATTAGCTATGCGATTTCGTTAGCTACAAGATACGCTCAGGGACATTTAGTTCAATGTTGAACTAGAATTAGTTTTAGTTTAGGAGAACAGCGTTGGACAGTTATTCTCGGAAGACATTGCAAACTTTAGTGAAAGAGCAAGAATAAGAGGAAGTTGAGAATAGCATAGCAGAAAGATTTGTATTTTCCCATAAGCCATACAGAATCGTCAAGGTGTACATAAAATTAACTAAAAGAATAGTGGAATTTCTGATTTATTCTCCTTCAAATGCTTCGACTTTCAAGAAGAAATATTAGATTTCATCTTTGCACTCCGTTATTCCGTTTATTGGATTCTATTTTCAGGCTGGACTCTATCGATAACTAGCTAAAAACTTCCTATCTTTTCTTTACAATGACCTTAAATTTCATTTCAAAAAATTCCTCAAAGAAAGAATAGCTGCACCACTCTGAGGGGGAATCTGCTTCGAAATATTTTTTACCTTAATTTTGTTTTTTGTTGTAATAAATGCAGCATTCTTATTAAATTGATCATTTTTTGTTAGTCTCTAGGGAATTAAAAGCATGGAGTTATTTATGAAAAAAAAAATTGTTGTTCTTTGTGATTTAATCAAATAATTCAGATGCTTTTTAAAATAATTAAGACTCTATTTATGTTGTATGACTAAAATTAATTAATTAGCTGGAGAGTAATATGAGAAAGAAGTTGAAACAGTTGAATTTGATTTTATATTTCAATGATTATTCACAACTTTTTTTAAGGGAGATAGAGAGAGATTTTTTGGTCTTATTGGAATAGGAGGGGGAGGGGATATTAAGAAAATAAAATCGAATCGATTAACCATAGGGAAGAATCCTTTATTTTCAAGAAGAAAAAATTGAATTGAAAACAATCCTAAAGCAAAAAAAGAAGAAGAATACAAAGCTTTTTTTAACACCTTATTTGTTTTTAAATCTTTCATTTTTTTGCAAAAATGTCCGTGGTGAGTCAAAGCAGAACAAAAACTTCATAACAATTAACTCGTCCGAAAAGCCGTAATGATCAGGTATCTTAGATGTAAAGCAAGACAAATGCTAATTTTCATGTCTCTGGTGATAAAATGAATCTAACTTAAAAAAATACCATTTGTGTACCGCATTCTGAAATCGAGCGCATGAAAGAGAATTGCCTGACTCATGTTGATCCTGAGAGTGAAAAAAGACTCAGAGAGAAGCAAGAACTTTACGAAAAATCTAAATCTCGTGTACAGAATTGGCCGAATACTATTCACGCGATTAGAAAGAAAAAAGATGAAACTCGCTTTGAACGGTTTAAAAAAGATGAGGAGGAACGCAGAAGAATCGATGAAGAAGAAGCGATTTATCAAGCAGGTGTTAAACGAGAAATCATTGATAAAGCAAATAAGCAGATTTATGAAGGTGCTGACAGAGTCAAGGCATTTTAATCGAAACTTCTTCTTGTGGATGCACTCCTCGAGAGAGAAGGATAAATAGAGCTAAAACAGCAAGTAAGATATTTTATTGAAAGTTTAGATAGTTTGTTGAGAATGGGGAATGCGATTTTGCATGGAAAGAAAATGTTTCAGAGGCTGATTTTTTTTTTTCATTTTTGTTTATTGAAACTGACTGGAATATTTTGAAAAAGAGAGGGTTATCTTGGTAAATCAAGACATTTTAATTGGGGAGAAAGAGTAAAATAGTATTTAATTGATTTTGAATTTAAGAATAAACACTGGGTTTAGTTGAAATTAGAGGGAGTTAGTTATCTCTTTCTTATTATTGAATTAAAAAAAAAATAAGAATTTTAGTTTAATTTGCACATGAAAAAAGTTGGTGAAACTGTGAATTACTTTAGATTTTCTTTTCTATCACTTTTGTGAGTTGTTTTGAGTGATTTAATTTACAAATGTATTTAACAAAAACAGATGAAGACTATGGAAAAGGTCCGTGATGAAATTCATGTAGAATAAGTTAAGGAGTCGATTAGAAAACAAGAAGAAGAGGATGCTAGAAAAAAAGAAGAATTAGATGAGAAAAAACGATACACTTAGAAAATGCTGAAAGAATAGCATGATGAAATGAAGGTGAAATATGTTAAGAGGATGATGGATGAGAAATTAGAAGGTGAGATTATTAAGTAGAGGGCATTGGAATTGATTGCTAAAGAAAAAGAAGACGAGAGAAAACGTAGAGAGAAAGCGATTTAGACTTAATTAGAAGCGAAAAAGGGGAATGAATATCTCAAGAGTATTAAGCTTGAACTTAAGGAAAAAGAAAGACAAGAAGATGAGAAAATCAAAGAGTATGCACTTCAGAAGGAGAAGATCACTGATATGAGACGAGTCAGAGAGGAAGTTAGATTTAAAGAAAAGTAAGATCAAAAACAGAAGCTCATCGATGAGCAAGTTAAGAGATTAGCTGCATTAAAATCTGAAGAAGAACACAGAGTGAATAAATAGATAATCGAAGCATAAATGAAAGCAGACGATACAGAGAAACGAAAAAGATAAGCTATTGAAGCACAAAAGAAGAGATTCGATGAGAGTGTGCAATTAACATTAAAACGAAAAGAAGAACAAGCTTAAGCTATCAAGCGAGAAGATGTTGCTTACTAAGCTTTTTGGAAGAACAAGAATGTCTAGATCCATGAGAAGGAGAAGCAAGAGAAGTTCGATGCTTTTGATAGAGCTAGGCATCTGCAAGATTTCCATTTGCAATAAGCATAGGAAAAACAGAAAAATAGAGAAACAGCGTTTTTACAAGAACTCGATGAAACTGACAAAATCAAGTAAAGACTTGAAAATGACGATAAGAATTTCAATTCTTGGGCTGAGAGAATGGTTAAGGAATGGCACAACGATGGAAAGGATATCAAACCCCTTCTTAAAGAACTTGTAGATTACAATAAGAGAATATGAAAGAAAAGAGGGGGAAAAAAGAAGAGAGAATAAATACAATTACCTTTTTTTTGTTGCATAATAACCTTTTTTTAAAGAGCAATGTCTTTTTGATGTTTTTGTTTTATTTATGCATTGACCTCAAGTAGTTACATTGTTTATTTTCTCCTACAGTTGATTTTTATTTTAAATTTTTGTAATATTGATCCTGAGTATTTATTTTTTATTGAGTTTTAGTCTCCTTCAGAGTTTTAGAGAAAATATAGGCAAAATATTGAACAAATTTTTGTTGTTGTTGTTTCATTTATAGTTTAATTTCTTTAAAAGAGAAGAATACATTTGTTTATTGAATCCGATGTATTCTTGCCTTTGTCTGATACCTCCTGTTAATTGTTAGTACATTCAAAACTAAATGTAGCTAGCAGGAAAATATACAAACATATCCTCCTATTACATACCGAAATGTATGAAATACAAATGTAATAAAAAAGAGTATTATTAAATATTGAAAAATAGCGAGGACCAACTTCCAATATTACTTCGCTCTTTCCACCACCTCGTCATTTTTATTTTTTTTCAAAGCCTCACAAAAAGTTATCCCAAAAATCAATTCTCAAAATTAATAATCTCAGTTGGTTTATTTTAAATTATTCTGCTTTCTTTCAGTATTATTAACAGATTTCTTAATCTCATATCATCTTTCAACCAACAGTTGAATTTAAAACATTTAAAACAAGAATGAATATTGAATAATTTTGTTTGCTTGTCAAGATATTAAACTCATGATAAAAATATTTTTTAGTATTTTGATATTGTCAGGAAAATAAATTTCGACTATGAGATCGAAAAAGCTGAAAGTAATCTGATGACAACAGAAGAAGGACTCATCCAAGATCAAGTTAGGACAAAGAATAATTTCATTTAAAATAGTATTTTCGGAGAGCTAATAAACAACATTACTTCTAGAGAATTGACTTTCCATCCAACCCTGGGAAGAGCAGAGATTATGTGTTCTCACATACATTATCTATCTAAAGCAATTTCATCAAGAAAAAGTAAAAAAAGTAGAAGAAGAAGATAATGGCTTGAATGATTGTTAGTTAGCCATGTGTAAATAACAGATAATAATGCAATAAAGACATATTCAATCTTCAGCAGCAAAACCTTACATTTTGATGAAATAATGCTTGAATAAATGCTTTATTTGCTTAATTATAAAGTTGTCGTTAAGACGCAGATAAAAACTTGATAGGCTCGTCAAGTTAGTGAAGGGATAGAAAAGAGAATAAACTCCAATGTCGCATATTTTATTCTCGTCTAAATGTAAGCAGAGCGTTGAGAGGTTGAAGAGATTCTCTATGGAAAATAACAAAGATTGCACTCCTATGTCTCCAATTTAGTTTTTATCTAGTTGTAAGGTTATGCTTGAGAGATTAAGAAGATTCGTTAAAGGAGAAAACAGAGATTATGCTCCATTGTGTCCAATTTAGTTGTATTTAAGATCTAGGATTAGGCTTGAGAGATTAAGGAGATTAGCTAAGGGAGATAACAGAGATTACCCTCCTATGTCTCCAATTTAGTTGTTTTGAAGAGTTAGGGTTAGGATTGAGAGATTAAGGAGACTTGCTAAGGGAGATAACAGAAATTACGCTCCTATGTCTCCAATTAAATTGTCACCTAAATCTAAGGTTAAACTTACGAGATTAAGAAGATTCGCTAAGGGAGATAACAAAGATTACGCTCCTATGTATCCAATTTAATTACCTTCTAGATTTAGGACTAGGCTTGAGAGATTAAAGAGATTAGTTAAGGGAGATAACAGAGCTTACGCTCCTATGTCTCCAATTTTGTTGATATCAATATTTAGGGTTATGCATGAGAGATTAAGGAGATTCGCTAAGGGAGATAACAGAGACTATGCTCCTAAGGCTCCAATCTTCGCGTAAGAAATATTTAGGTTTATGCTTGAAAGATTAAGGAGATTCGCTAAAGGAGATAACAGAGATTAAGCTCGTATGTCTCCAATGTAATTGTTATAAAGTTGCAGGTTTAAGCTTGAGAGATTAAGGAGATTCGCTAAAGGAGATAACAGAGATTATGCTCCTATGTATCCAATTTAGTTATAATTTAGATTTATGCTTATTCTTGAGAGATTAAGGAGATTCGCTAAGGGAGATAACAAAGACTACGCTCCTATGTCTCCAATTGAGTTTTGATTAAGACTTATGCTTACTCTTGAGAGATTAAGGAGCTTAGCTAAGGGAGATAACAGAGACTACGCTCCTATGTCTCTAATTTAGTTTTCATTTAGATTTAAGGTGAAACTTGCGAGATTAAGGAGATTCGCCAAAGGAGATAAAAGAGATTACGCTCCTATGTCTCCAATTTAATATTCTCTGAGGTTGAGTGAGACACTTGATAAATTGACTAGCTTAGCTAAGGGAGACAGGAGAGATTCAACTCCAAGAGATATAATTAAACTAAATTTTCTTTAAAAAGTAAGTGAGATTGTTGACAGATTGAGAAGATTACTGAGTAAATTAAGAAGAGATTTTGTCTCAGTATCCCCAATCGATATTTTATTGAGATTGAGACATACACTATTAACATTAGCAAATCTCATGGGGTCTTTTTGATAATCATCTAATACATTCGGATTCTCGATAGTTAACATAATTTTCTATTCAAAATTTTGCTGTTCTAAATCCTCCTTCTAAGATGTAGTGAACTCCTCAGTCAAATTCCAAAGAAATTTTCTTTATTGTGGCTACAAAATAAGGAGCTGTTTAGCAATTCTTTTAAAATCTGCTTTTGTGCTAGTCCAAGAATTCATATCCAAGCAGATTCCAGCAGATCCTAGAGGAACTGACAGCAAATTTCGAGCAAGTTGTTCTTCTGAACATACAAGCTAGTTGTCAAGGAGAAATATGCATAGACCTACAGAGAAGCTATCAGTCAAGAATGTAGAAAGATCAGGATTATTCCATCTCTCTGGTGCAAAATACAAGGGAGATTCCCTGTTATGCCTCTTCAAAATACAATTCACAGGTGATTCATATTCCAAATAAATTAGTTGATATTCCAAAGCTAACTATTCTTCGAAGCTATCCTGTAATTGAACTGCATGACTGAAGTTGCCTAACTTAACAACTACTTATCCTGATCCGTTTTCAGTGATTAAAAAACTGTCTAGCTTTATGTTTCTGTGGAGAATTCGATTCTCATGAAGGAAGCTCACTGAATCAATGATTTGAAGGGTCAAAAGATTCTTTTATTCTTCTGAGTATTCTCCATACATTCTCTGCAATTCCAGGTGAAGGATAAGTGAATACTTGCATCTCTCCAGCTCTTAGACTACAAACTCATTGCCGTTAGCATCTTTGAAGAACTTGCACCCATAGAATTGTATAATGTAAGGAGCTTAATAGATCCTCCTAATTTCTATTTCTCTGATGGTTTCTTCTTTGTTGGTGCACAGTGAGAGTTTGAGAACAGATTTCCTTTTTTCCTTGAGGTTTTCTACTCCGAAGACAACTCCACCAACTCCAACTCCTACTACGTCATATACTTCATTAAACTCTTTCCACTCCAGCATGATGCTCAAAGCACTCTTGAGTAAATCCTCAGTTAACTAAATTTTTCTTTATCCCTTGATGTCAAACCAACTAGCCATTTTATGGAGTTTGTGTTATCTACACACTTACCACATAAGAGAATCAAGCACGATCCTTTTAGAAGGTATTGGCAGACGGAGAGAGTGCACATGGCTCTTCAAAACCATTGAAAATAAGGGTATATTCAAATCCCCTGTTTGCTTCTCAAGAAGTAATAGCAGCATTGAGCGAGCGCTCTAGCTATTCTCCCTTGACTTACTCATTAAAGAACATGCTATCTTATAAAGCAAAGTACTCTAATTGAACTGGTGGGTTTCAAGCATGGTTGTTAAATCAGGTTAAGTAAGTGCGGTATTAGAGATGGCCTATTAATCAAAAATAGTGCCAATATTATCCAACTTAAGGAGGACTTTCCCCAAGGAAATTAGGTCTTGTTCAATGCAATCTCTTTAAATATCGCCCACACGAAGAATTTGATTTTGGGATTCATTTTCGGATACCGAATTCTCTGGTTTTCGGGAGTTAACATGAAAGGTAAACAGAAGATTGCACAGTTTCAGAAGGACTGGATAGTCATAGCTCGATGAGACTAAGAAGTGCTGTGTTGTGATATTTCCGTGGGCTATGTGATTTTGATGCAGCAGGTTCACAGCATCAAGCATTTGGATCGCTAACAATTCCTTAAAGGTTTCAGAAGGAGGATCTTTGTTTTTCTTTGGATATTGCTAAATGGTATCGTGCAAGCTTTCTTGACACATTTCCATTTCCTACACAAAATATACCTTATTTGTGCGAGCTGTATTTGAATTCTCACTTTTACCCTATTCAGCACTTTCATTCATTTCTGTAAGGAAGAGTTAGTTCTAAATGGCCATAAAGTAATCGCTAGAAGGCAGTTGTTTCCTTATGGCATACTCTCTCTCCATTGTCTAAATCTAGCAATCGGTTTGACCAGTGCATTCAAGTACTTTCAAAGCCACCTCTACAATCCCATTCTTTTTAGCTCTGAGCACTAGCGCGAAAGGCCCGTTTGCTTTGTAGCTGATTTCAGAATATTCTGCCTACTAGGTTGCCATCAAGGCTAGAAGCTTCTCTATGGACTGAAGACTAAAGCTGGAGTTTTTGGTTTGGCTTGCAATTATATCAGAGGGTGCACTCATTTTCAGAAATATTTATTGGTTTGATTGTCAGATTGTTATCAACGAATTGTTTTGTTTGAAGGAAAATTTAATAATATTGGGGTTTGATAAAAGAATATTCTTATTTTCACTAAAGATTGTTTTGATAAATTAAGAGAATCAGATTTCTTTTTTTGTTTCATTAATAATCTCAAACCCAAACCCAAATTGAAAAGTCCTTCAAGTAAAAGAGATTTATTTCTTTCTCATGGAATTTAATCTGTACAACTTTCTTAATGATTTTCCCATCTCAGAGGGTTTATGAATTCCCTTGATTTAAAAGAAACTAAAGCAGAAAATATAATTAATTTTGTTTTCCTTAACAGAATCTTCAGAATCTTTGTCATGTAAGTTTGTAGAGTTATTATTAACAGTTTTATCGTATTGAGCTGTATTTTTAGAAATTATAAAAATTCAATATTCTAAGAATTCTCTTTCATCATATCTTTTTATCTTTTCATAGGCTGGAAAATAAAAGTTCTATAAACCAAACCAAATCAAATTCAATATCTTTATCTCATCTCAAGTCGAAAAAAAAACATACAATTAACTCAACAATTTCTCTCATTCATCACTGCAATTCCCAGGAAGAGTGTAAATAACTAAAGGATTTCTACATGCCTACCTTCGATTTTTGTAAGTCGCTCCACAGGTAGCTTTAGTACAACCTTCTTCTAGAGAAACGATTCCACAAGTAGGCTAGGACTTATTGAGAATTATTTTCAGACCGTGTAATCTTGGAGGACAGAAATTAGCACCGGGAAGTGAGAGATTGCATTCTCCAAACGAATAGAACTTAATATCCTTATTAGAACAAGCATTGCATGAATTATCAAAATCAATTGCTTTTTTTCAGGTTTCATTCCAGTGATATTAATTTGTTCTAGCTATTTTCAAGCTTTACAAAACAAAATATTCTTTTACAGTGGTTTAGGTATTGCATTTTTATTATAAAAAGTGTTTTATTAGCGAAGCTCTTGCTGTGAAGCTGACTCGTAAGAGACTATATTTTAAGCATAGAATTATCAAACCATTAAGATCATTTTACAGAATGCTAAAAATAGAGTGACTTGATTATTTGCAAAACCAGTAGTACAGAAAATAAGATTAGATTGAGCTAATTAATGGACCGATATTATGGGAAAAAAGATGATTTTTAAAATTGTTCTAAGAATAATATGCAAACAATTGGATGCATAATTTTCAGGGTGTAATAATGTAATTTTGGCATTGAATGATTCCTATTTTTGGATTTGATATTGAATAAATGAAATCTGATTTTTCATTGATTTTGAAATAAATCTAAGTAAATATATTATCATAAAATTCTATATGTTTAAATGTGTGAATTCTTAGATTCTCAATACTGATTTGGATTATTTGCTTATTTTTAAATATTTTATTGTCATGAAGATATTCTTCTTTAGGATTAAATTTGGAAAAGATATTATTAAAAATGAAGGTTTATTCAAGGTTATTATGATGAATATAACTATAAAACAATCATTTTGCCTGAGCTAAAACAATTAATAAATAATGATCTGTGGTTATGCAGAAAGAGTGGGTAGTGGAAAAAGAAGAATAGCCTTAAAATTGACCTCTTCATTTTCAGAAATGGGAGGCAATTAGGAAAAGTAGCTGATTTTCAGATCTAATGAAATCCTTCCGCATGTGCTGTATGATTTTCTGAGATTTGTGATCAGTAAGGTATGTGATGATGCGATTTGTAATTGAATCCTATGCAAGAGCTAAGAGTTCTTAGCTGA